>JAABUO010000880.1_pt1 | contig 45263 bp, 39 predicted proteins | sample 5559291 | NCBI WGS metagenome assembly JAABUO01 (sample SAMN10711878, study PRJNA513372) | rock metagenome | isolation source: Antarctica rocks | place: Antarctica: Victoria Land, Finger Mt sud
CGCGCTCACTACATCGACCGTAGGCAGAGTGTACCACGAACGCCGCCGGCGTGCGGGAGGCCCGCTTCCCGCAGGCGCTACCAGTCATGCAAGCAGGTCCACCGCTGTGGGAGTATTTCCCCCCACGTGTAAGGCATCAAGTTAATTGAGCCGAACGTCACATTAGGTGAGCCGAAACGTCGAATTAATTGAGCCATCCTTCCGCCAGCCTGCGCAGTCCTCCATTTCACGCTCAAAAGACCCTCTGTGACGCTCCCATCCTGCCCTTCTCTTGGTACCCCTCTGCACGGATTGGCTCACCTAATGTGACGTTTTTGCAGGATGGCTCATCTAATTCGACGTTCCCGCTCATTTAATTTGACGTTTTCTACCTGCTCCAGCCGTGGGGTACCACCCCACTAAACCGTGGAGAACGAGGGAGGGTGACAGGAACGGGTCGCATGCGGCAAGCTACAGGTAGCCGTGTCTTGCTCACACGGCTAGGAGCGCAGGCGACATGGACCCGTCCACCGTATTTTGCCCGAACCCAGCCTGTCCTGACAAGGGGCAGCCGGGGCGAGGGACCATTGGTATCCATAGTCAGAAGAAGCAGCGCTATCGCTGTACGACCTGCCGCAAGACCTTCGCGGCGACACGAGGGACGGCGCTCTACCGGCTGCACTACCCAGTAGAGCTGATGGTGCTGGTGGTGACGCTGCTGTGCCACGGCTGCCCGACGCAGGCGATCGTGGCCGCGTTCGGGCTCGATGAGCGCACGGTGGCGGCGTGGCTGCACCGCACGGGGACCCACGCTGCACGGGTGCATGCAGCGGTGGTGGAAACGGGGCAGGTCGACCTGGGCCAGGTGCAGGTCGACGAGATCTGCGTGAAGGTGTGCAAAGGGCGCATCTGGCAAGCGATGGCGCTGGCCGTCCCCTCACGGTTGTGGCTGGGCGGGGACCTCAGCCCGGCGCGGGACGGGGCGTTGGTCACGGCGACGCTGCGGCGGGTGGCCGCGTGTGCCGCGCGCACGGCCCTCTTGATCTGTGTGGATGGGTTCGCCGCCTATGTGGGGGCGGTGTGCACGGTGTTCCGGGTGGCGCTACGCACCGGACGGCCGGGTCGCCCGCGCCTGGTGCTGCCGGAGACCGTGCTGCTGGCGCAGGTCGTCAAGAGTCACCAGGGGCGGCGCTTGGTAGCCGTCACGCGGCGCGTCGTCTTTGGCACGGCGGAGGCGGTCGCGGACGCCATCGCGGCCACGCGAGGCGGGACGCAGATCAACACCTCCTCTATCGAGCGGCTCAACGCCACGTTCCGCGCCGCGTTAGCACCCCTAACCCGGCGCGGGCGGCGCCTGGCCCACGGCACGGCACTGCTGACCAGTGGCATGTGGCTCGTCGGCACGGCCTACAACTTTTGTTGGCCCCATGTGAGCCTCCGCCTCCCTGCCCTGGGGGGACGCAAGTGGCAGGAGCGCACCCCGGCCATGGCCGCCGGTCTGACCGACCACGTCTGGACCATGGAGGAACTGCTGCGCTACCACGTCCTCCCTTTGACGAGTGCGCCCCCGCCGCGCCAGCCAGATGAAGTTGGGCGCGCGAGGGCGGCGCGGCGGGGGCGCATCAAGGCACCCCCTGCGGAGGCTGCCGCCTGACCACGGTTTAGTGGGGCGCTACCGGTGGTTACCTTTTACCTTGCTTATCCATGCCGCATACATAGTCATCACCTACTCCTGATCGTGTTCATTCCTGACGTGACCTATGCGGGGAGGTTAGCGCATGTGCCGCTGGTGCGGGATTAGGGGGTAGGGGTCAATCGCGGGGGAGGGTGATGACCGGTCATCGAACGGCCACACACTACTGGCTCCAGTTTCAGTGTAGGCTAGCTCCATTCGGCGATGGGGGCGGCGTCGGCAGGGGCTTGCCCGTGAGGACGCTACCGCTGCCCATCAACTTAGACGACTCCTCGGCGCGATGGCAGGCCACGTAGTGTTCGTTGCCCATCAGGCGGAACGCCGGGACCTCGGTCGCGCAGCGGTCGATGGCGATGGGGCAGCGCGTGCGGAAGCGGCAGCCTGACGGCGGGTTGATCGGGCTCGGCACGTCGCCCTGCAGCACGATGCGCTGCTTGCGCACCGACGGGTCGGGGTCGGGGATGGCCGAGAGCAACGCCTTCGTATAGGGGTGCAGCGGATTGCTGTAGAGTTCGTCGGCTGGCGCCAACTCGGCCATCTTGCCCAGGTACATCACGGCGACGCGGTCGGAAAGATACTCCACGACCGAGAGGTTGTGCGCGATGAACAGGTAGGTCAACCCGAACTCCCGCTGGAGATCCTGCAGCAGGTTGAGCACCTGTGACTGCACCGACACGTCGAGCGCCGAGACCGGCTCGTCGCAGACCACCAGCTTGGGCCGCAGCGCCAGGGCGCGCGCGATGCCGATGCGTTGGCGCTGGCCGCCCGAAAACTCGTGCGGGTAGCGGCGCACCCACTCTTTGCGCAGGCCGACCACCGAGAGGAAGTACTGCACCGTCTTCTCGCGCTCCGAGCGGTTGGACATGCCGTGCACGCGCAACCCCTCACCGATGATATCGCCGACGGGCATGCGCGGGTTGAGCGATGAATACGGGTCCTGGAAGATGATCTGCATGTCGGCGCGCGTCTTCTTGAGGTCGTGCGCCGAGAGCGAGAAGACATCCTTGCCGTCGAACACCACCTTGCCCGCGGTGGCCTTGTTCAGACGCAGGATGGTGCGCCCCGTCGTTGTCTTGCCGCAGCCCGACTCGCCGACGAGCCCCAGCGTCTCACCCTTCTTGATGTCGAACGAGATATCGTCGACCGCCTGCACGTAGCCAACGGTGCGCCGGAAGATACCGCCCTGGATCGGGAAGAAAGTCTTGAGGTTCTGCACCGAGAGCAGCGTTTCACCGTTGCCATCACCCGTGTTCGTGGGCGTCGCCGGCGCCGGCTTGATCCCCTCTGTCACAGCCATGTGTGTCTCCTTCGTTAGTAGTCAGTTGCCAGTTGTCAGTTGTCGGACGGTATACGCTTGCCGGTACACACGCAGAGGTTTTGCACGCATAAGATGACTTGCGGCTCAAGTATTCTGGCAACTGACAACTGGCAACTACGTTAGTACAGCCAGCAGCGCGCGGCGCTGCCATCATCAAGCGTCTTGAGGGCCGGTTCCTGCTCGCGGCAAATAGCCATCGCGTGGGGGCAGCGCGGCGCGAAGGGACAGCCTTTCGGCAGGTTGAGCGGGCTCGGCACGGTGCCGGGAATCACGTTGAGGCGGCCGCCCTTCTGGCCGATCGACGGGATCGAGTTGAGCAAGCCCACCGTGTAGGGGTGCTTCGGCGTCTTGAGCACCTGCTGCACCGAGCCGTGCTCAACCACCTTGCCGGTGTACATGACCACGACCTCGTCGGCCATCTCGGCCACCACGCCGATGTCGTGCGTGATCAAGAGCACGGCGGTGTTGTTCTTGGTGCGCAGGTCGCGGATCAACTCCAGGATCTGCGCCTGGATCGTCACATCGAGGGCCGTCGTCGGCTCGTCGGCGATCAGCAGATCGGGCTGCAGGGCCAGGGCCATGGCGATCATCACGCGCTGGCGCATACCGCCCGACATGTTGTGCGGGTAGTCCTTGACGCGGCGCTCCGGCGAGGGGATGCCGACCATGCGGAACAACTCGACCGTGCGCGCGTCCGCGTCAGACTTGCTGATCTTACGGTGCTCGGTGATGGCCTCGCGCACCTGATTCCCCACCGTGAAGACGGGGTTGAGCGAGGTCATCGGCTCCTGGAAGATCATCGAAATCTCGTCGCCGCGCACGCCGCGCATCTCCTTCTCGGAGATCTTAGCCAGGTCGCGACCTCTGAACATCAACTGACCACCGGCCAGGAAGCCGGGGCGGTCGACCAGGCGCATGATGGAGAGCGAGGTCACGCTCTTGCCGCAGCCGGACTCGCCGACGACGCCGAGCGTCTGCCCCGGCTTGAGCGAGAAGTCGACGCCATCGACGGCCTTGACCGTGCCGTCCATGCTCTTGAAATATGTCTTTAGATCAACGACATCGAGCAACGTGCCATTGGGGTTGAGTGTCTCGTTTCTCCGCGCGGTCTTGGTTCCCGCCGTAGCCGTCGGTGCGCTAGCCATATGGTCTCCTTCCTGAATGCAGTACCACAACGCCCATGCCCCTATAGTACGGCATCCGAACGCCACGTTCTACTCCGACGACGTCGTTCCCGTTGCCACGATGACGATCGCGGGGACAACGAACCGGCGACGAGGCGCCGTGGAGCACATGGTGGGTATCTATCGTGGCGGTGATTGTCGTCGACGTCCGTGCACGCGCTGCCCGTGAGCGCGTGGCGCCCCATGCTGTCACGGTAGCGCCGCGCTTGGGCGCCTTGCGGGCCCTTCATCGTAACGTGGACGGCATGGACCTTGCGTGGCACATCCCGACGTCCATCACACGCTGGGGCATCGCCTGGGCCGCATCCTGCCACACGACCTCTTCCAGACATGCACGACGAGTGTGACGGGATGACGATGGCAATAAAAAGGAGGCGCATCATGGCCGGACTGGACATCGTCATCCGTGGGGGGCGTATCGCGACGGCCGATGCCGTGGTCGAGGCTGACATTGGCCTCGCGGGCGAGACGGTGGCCGTGATCGGCCATGACCTGCAGGGGGACCGTACCATCGATGCGACGGGGATGCTGGTCCTGCCCGGTGGCGTCGATGCGCATGTCCATTTGTCGCTCCCACCCGGCGAGGACATCGCAGGACCGCGCTGGGTCGACGACTTCACCAGTGGCTCGGCCGCCGCGCTCGCCGGTGGGATCACCACGCTCGGCAACATGTCCTTCCCCGCCCCTGGGGAGACGCCGCGCGCGACCCTCGCGCGCGAGAGCGCGCTCGTGCACAGTCAGGCTATCGCGGACATCTTCCTGCACCCTGTCCTCGGGGCGCTCACCCCCGACACGCTGGACGACATCCCGCACCTGCGCGCGGCGGGCTGCGCGAGCATCAAGATCTTTCTGGTGGCGCCTGACTTTGATCGTCAGGGCGCGGCGGTCCTCGACGCGGTGCGCCGGGCCGGCGCGCACGGCCTCTTGACGCTGCTGCACTGCGAGGACCACGCGATTATTGCCGACGCCACGACCCGACTCCTGGCGGCGGGACGTCGCGCGCCGCGCTACTACGGAGAGGCGTGCCCCGTCGTCTCTGAGGTGGTGGCGACCCAGCGCGCCATCGCCCTCGCCGAGGCGACGGGCGCGCCGATCTACATTGTCCACCTCTCCTCGGCCCGCGCCCTCGCCGTCTGCGTCGAGGCGCAGGCACGGGGGCTACCTGTCTACGTGGAAACGCGCCCGCTCTATCTACACCTGACCCAGGAGCGCTTGGCGGAGCCGGACGGGCCGAAGTATCTGGGCCAGCCGCCGCTGCGCACGCCGGCCGACGCGGACGCCCTCTGGCATGGCTTGGGCGCGGGCGCGATCCACACCGTCTGTTCCGACCACGCGCCGTGGGCGCTGGCCGCCAAGCTCGACCTGGCGCTGACCGTCGCCGACCCGCGTCCCGGCGTCGAGAACCTGCAGACGCTGCGGCCCATGCTCTACTCCGAAGGGGTGCGCACGGGACGGATATCGCTGGAGCGGTTCGTCGCCCTCACCGCGACCAACGCAGCCAAGCTCATGGGGCTCTACCCGCGCAAGGGAACGATCGCGGTGGGGAGTGACGCCGACCTGGTGATCTTCGATCCTGAGCGCACGCGTACGATTGACGCGGCGATGCTCAAGTCGCGGGCCGACTATTCGGTCTACGAGGGGTGGGAGGTCACGGGCTGGCCTGTCATGACGTTGAGCCGGGGTGAGGTCGTCTTCGCCAATGACGTGGTGATGGGGCAAGCGGGGCGCGGTCTCCTGCTCGAGCGCGCGGCGACGCGGCCCCTCTAACGCCGTTCACGCGATGCCCGGCGCCACGATGACGTCCGAACCCCGAGGCGTTGTGGTCGGCGGCTATGTCAGGCTCCCCGCGCGACGCGGTGTGGCGATAGGCCCACCACCACGCGAGGTACGTTCTTTCCCGGCCGCGCACCTGGGGTAACGCGCCATGGGCCAAGCGAGAATTAGTGGTCCCGCTCGGGTCTGCCGTGTCAGACGGCGTCCCAACGATACCCCGTATCAGTGGAGACGATGTGGCCCCAGCCGGGAAAGATGTGATGGGTGAAGACCAGGGTCGCGCTACGCGGCACGGCATCGGTGATCAGACGCTGACGCGAGGCGATCATCGCCGCTGTGTCGCGGTGGGTCATGACCCAGTCAAGATGCGCGACCTCACACGTATGGTGGAACAGGTCGCCGAGGTAGTAGAAGTGGTCGCCCGCCGACGCGACGTGGACGATGGAGTGGCCGGGCGACTCGCCTGGCGCGGGGATCATGGTCACACCGGGCACAATCTCGTCATCCCCGTCGACCACATCGAGCACACCGAGGCGGTCGAGCGCCCCCAGGCGGAGCGCCACCTCGGACGTAGGGTCCTCGCGCGCGGGGTTACCCACCCAATCGGCGCGGCCAATCACGTAGCGTGCCTGGGGATAGCGTGGGATGTACTGGCCGTCGCGCCGCACTGTCGCGCCCAGGAAGTGGTCGTCGTGGGCGTGCGTGATCAGCACATGAGTGATCTGCTCCGGCTGGATGCCGCTGGCCGCGAGGCCCGCCTGCACCCCAGGAGTTCGGCGCAGCTTCAACTCGGTCACCAGCCACGACCGCAGATCCAACTCGCCTACGCCTGGGTCGATGAGGATCGAGGCGTGACCGATCCGGACATGGGCGACGATCATGCCACTCTGGCCGATGGCACCGCTGGCGTCGGCCTCAGGAACCGCGTGACGCACCGCAGCGGCGGGCGCGTCCATCCAGGGAATCAGCGGGATAGCGTCAAAAATGCCGTCGTTGATAAGCATCACCGTGGCGTCGCCGATGCGACGCGTAGCGACATAGTCTTCGGTTGCCTGCGTGACCATCAGCCCACCTCCATTCGTATCAATTACCTAACTGACGCTAGCTTACCCGACGAGGCGTATGGATGCACATGCGTTCGCGCGAGGACCGCAGGGGAAGCATGTGGGGCGGACCTCGACGACGGCGACTGATGTCCGCCCTCCCCCCACGTCTGTCAGAGCATTACGTCTCCGCCATTAGGGCCTAGCGTTTGTCCGGTGTAGTACTGCGCGTCCGCGGATGCCAGGAAGACGGCGGTCGGCGCCACGTCATCAACCTCGCCCAGTCGACGCAGCGGGAGTGTCTCTTGGAGACGCACCGACGCGCCCTCCTCCTGGGAGGTCGCCGACGGTGCGGTCGCCGCGCTCACCAACCCCGTCTGAATGGGACCGGGCGCGATACAGTTGACACGGATACCGTGCGGTCCGACCTCCCGCGCAAGCGCCTTGGTGAACGCGATAATACCGCCCTTGGCCGCGCAATAATGCGTCCAGTTCTCACGCCCTATCTGACCCAGTTGCGAGCCCATCGTGATAATCGTGCCCTCACCGCGCGCCAACATCGACGGCAAGACGTAGTGCGTGCAGAGGAACGTGCCGCGTAGGTGGACGGCGATCATGCGATCCCAGACCTCCACCGACATCTCGGCCACTGGACTGATATCGGCGATGCCGGCATTGGTCACCAGGATGTCGATGTGTCCTGCCTGTTTCAGGAGGGCGGTGACCATAGCACGGACGGCCACATCATCGCTCACATCGGCCGCCAACGCCCACGCCTGCCTCCCCATGCGCCGCACCTCGTCAACGACCTGCTCCAACTCCTCATCGTCGCGTCGGTCGTTCACCCCGACAGCGGCTCCCTCGCGCGCAAAGGCCAGGGCAATGCCGCGACCAATCCCACGCGCGCCGCCCGTCACCAACACAACCTTGCCATCCAAACGTGCCATGGTTCACCTTTCTCACTCTCGCTGCCCTGGAGCGTGAACATGCGCGGCAAAGCACCGCGCTTCAAGCCAGCGCGATCCATTTAGATGGCGGTCAGCCCTCCGTCAATGACCAGCGCTGTTCCGGTCACGAACGATGACTCGTCGGATGCCAGGTACAACGCCCCGAAGGCGACATCGTCCGGCGTCCCGATACGCCCCAGCGGGTGTTGTGCGATTGTCTGTTGTAACTGCTCCTCGGCATCGGGAGAGAGACGCAGATTTTGCTCCACCATGGGCGTTCGGATTGATCCCAGGCAGAGACAGTTCACGCGTATCCCGTGGGGCGCATAGTCGATCGCCAGCTTCCGCGTCAGCGCGATGACCCCACCTTTCGAGGCGACATAGGCCGCACTCCCACCCCAGCCGATCAGACCGGAGACGGAGGCCAGGTTGACGATACTACCCTGTCCTTGGTCACGCATCGCCGCGGCTCCATGCTTGCAGCCCCAGAAGATACCGGCCAAGTTCACCTCGAGGACACGGTTCCACAAGTCGGGATGGATGTCATCGGGGGTCGGCGCCAAGGGGTTGATGCCCGCGTTATTGACCAGCACGTCCAATGCTCCGAAATGATCGATGGCTGTCCGCACCAGCCGCGCGACCTGCTCCTCATCCCGCACATCGCACGGCGTCGCTTCCGCCGTCCCCCGTGCCTCTGTGATGAGGGACGCCGTAGCCTCCGCCATCTCCTCCGCCACATCAGCGCACAGGACGCGCGCCCCTGTGCGGGCAAACAACAGGGCAATGGCGCGCCCGATACCGGACCCCGCGCCCGTCACGACGGCTGTCTTGCCGCCTAATCGGGCGTCGGGCCCCACAGTCTCCATTTGTGCGTTCATCGCGACACTACTCCACCATTTCCACGACCACGCGCACCGTCGCGCCCGGCGTCTGTTTGTCACCCTGGCGTGTCCCCTCTGAGTGGTGATGACGCGCAAGGGCACGGGCGCAATGGAACGATCACGCCTGCGCCAGGTAGCGCTCCACGACGCGCACGAACATCTCGATCCCGATCGGGAGCGCGGCCTCGTCAATATCGAACCGGGGATGATGATGGCTCCACACCAGGTCACGCTCCTCATTGCGGGTGCCGACGTTGAAGAAACAACCTGGGGCCCGTTCCAGGAAGGAGGCGAAGTCCTCTCCCCCCATGCTCGGCTCGAACGCCGTCACCCGGTCCGGGCCAACCACCTCCCGCGCGACCCCCGCGACGAGGTCAGCCATGACGGGATCGTTGACCACCGCCGGGTAGCCCCACTCGTAGGTGCACGCGCACGCGGCCCGCATCGCGCCGGCGACGCCCTGCGCCACCTCCGCGACCCGGCGCGCCATGTACTGGCGCACCTCCTTGTCGAACGTGCGCACCGTTCCTCGGAGCAGTGCCGTCTCGGGGATGATGTTCGGCGCCGTCCCCGCCTGGATCATCCCCACGGTCAGCACCACCGGTTCGATCGGCTTGACTTCGCGGGCCACCAGGGTATGCAGCGCCACGAGCACCTGTGCGGCGACGAGCGCGGTGTCGACACTCAGATGGGGTGCGGCGGCATGACCACCCCTTCCCGTGATGTCCAGGCGGAACATATCGGCCGCGGCCATCATAGGGCCCGGTCGCACGGCGACAATCCCGACCGGGAGCCACTGCGAGAGGTGCAGGCCGAACACGGCGTCGACCGTGGGATGCTCCAGGACCCCCTCCGCGATCATCTGCACGGCGCCGCCGGGTGGCCGCTCCTCGCACGGCTGGAACACGAATTTGATCGTCCCGGCGAGGTCGTCCCGCCGCTCCACCAGGACGCGGGCCACATTGAGCAGGATGGCGGTGTGACCGTCGTGCCCGCAGGCGTGCATGACGCCGGGCCGTTGCGACTGGTAGGGGACATCGTTGAGTTCCTCAATGGGGAGCGCGTCCATATCGGCACGCAACAACACGGTCTTGCCCGGTCGGCCGCCACGCAGGAGCCCGACCACGCCCGTCTGGGCGATCCCGGTCTGCACCTCCAGGCCAAGGTCGCGCAGGCGTGCGACGACGAAGCGAGAGGTTTCATACTCCTCGAATCCAAGCTCGGGATGGGCGTGCAGATGCCGCCGGTCAGCGACCACCTGCACGGCGACCTCGTCCCACAGGGCATTGTTTGTCTGCATGATACAAGCTCCAATCGTAGCGGCCAGTGACTGGCCTCATGGTAGCGCGTGCGCTATGAACGGGTGTCCGCTCGAAGAACACCCACGGCAGAATGAATAGCGAGCACAATATCATCGAAGGACGGAAAGGCCATCACCTGACCGATGAACATCGTCGGGATAACGAAGCGATGCGCGGTCTGCGATTAACTCATGTGATAGGCCAAACGATGGAGCAAGGTGCCATACGCGACTGGTCCGCGCTCGAAGCTGCTCAGGCGGAAGAACTCGTTGGGGGCGTGGACCTGCTCGTCGTCGAGGGCGAAACCAAAGCCGACGGTGTACGCCCCCAGCGTACGCAGGAACAGATCGCACACAGGGACACTGCCCCCCGTCCGCACCAGGTACGGTTCTTTCCCGTACAACTCCTCCAGTACCGCCGCCGCCGCTTGGTTCCCCCAGTGCTCCGCCGGGATGAGGTAGGGTCGCGCGCCCGCGTTGGTGGGGGACGCGCTCACCGTGACCCCGTCGGGAGCGTGTTGCTCCGCGTGCGCGGCCACGAGACGGGCAATCCGCGCCGGGTCCTGGTGCGGGACCAGGCGGCAGCTAATCTTGGCGTGCGCCGCCGATGGCAGCACCGTCTTCATCCCATCGCCCTGGAAGCCGCCCCAGATCCCGTTGACCTCCAGCGTCGGGCGCGCCCAGCGCCGCTCGTTGATCGTGTAGCCCTCCTCGCCCCCGAACCCCGGCACGTCGAGCTTCTCCCGGTACGCCTCCTCATCGAAGGGGACCGCCACGATGGCGTCGCACGCTGCGGCATCCAGGGGAACGACGTCGTCATAAAATCCCTCGATGAGAACGACCCCGTCCGGCCCGCGCATGGAGTGGAGGAGGTCGACCAGTGCGTGGATGGGGTTGACGACCGCGCCCCCGTACGTCCCCGAGTGCAGGTCGTCGCGCGGCCCGCGCACGTCGATCTGCACGCCGCACGCCCCCCGGTTGCCCAGGGTCAAGGATGGCTGGTCCTCCGCGTACTGGCCGCTGTCGGCGCTGACCACGAGGTCGCACACCAGCAGGTCCCGATGCGCCTCTAGGAACGCGGGCAATTGCGGGCTCAGGATCTCCTCCTGGCCCTCAAAGAAGACTTTAACGTTGACGGGCAGCGCGCCATCACCGCGCAGGAGAGCCTCCATGGCCAGGATCGGGATGAGCATGTTACCCTTGTCGTCCGACGCGCCGCGCGCGTACACGCGCCCGTCGCGCACATCCGGCGCGAAGGGCGGCGTCGTCCATAGGTCAATGGGGTCGGCGGGCTGTGTGTCGAAGTGGCCGTAGATCAGAATGGTGGGGCGGTCGGGGGCGTGGAGCCACGCGCCGTAGACGACGGGATGCCCCCCGGTGGGCAGGATCTGGACATCGTCCAGGCCGGCGGTGCGCAGGCGATCGGCGACCCAGTCGGCGGCCCGCCGCACGTCGTCGGCGTGCGCGGGCAGCGCGGAGATACTAGGGATGCGCAGGAACTCCAGATACTCATCATGAAATCGGCGTTGGTTGTCGCGGAGATAGGTCTCCCATGCGCTCACGGCTACCCTTCCCTTTCTTTGCTGCTATAACGGTATAGATTCTTTGCTGCTAGGACGGTATAGACGCAGGCCTACCCTTGTCCCTGTACAGGTGTCCCGTCCGCAGTGCGCGACGGCGGGAGGTGAGGATGTGACGCGTTAGCAGCGCCTGATCCAGGGTATGCTGCAACCAAGTGTAACAGGTGTTTCGCGGCAGGAAAGGACAATAACCCCTTCACGCAGGGCAATCGCATTTAAATTATAGCATAATTATGGCATTGGGAGGCCCAAACCACGAATTAACGTGACAGAAATATCCTATGGATTGCGTTCCTGTTACACGTAGAATTACGGTTGCGGGTTCGTATGGGCTAATTGCGAGATGTTCGGCCGGATGAGCAGCATCATTCCTATTTAGTACGAAAATTTGTGGCGCTAAAGCGAATTTAAATGCGATTGCCCTACCCCTTCACGTAGGGCAATCGCATTATAAAAAAGGCTTGCCAGGGAGGGGACAGGAGGCGATACGGGGGCCAAAAGGGTAGGGGGCAACGATGGACGCGGGAGCAACGTGGACGATCATGACGCATTTTGAGGCACTGGACGACCCGCGGGTCGAGCGCGCCAAGCACCACAGCTTGCGGGATATCGTCACGATCGCGTTGTGCGGAGTGATCTGCGGGGCCGATGGGTGGGTGGAGGTTGAGGAGTTCGGGCACGCCAAACAAGCCTGGCTTGCCACGTTCCTGGCCTTACCCCACGGCATCCCGTCGCACGACACCTTCGGGCGGGTCTTCGCGGCACTGGACGGGGCGCCGTTCGCGGCGTGTTTTCGGGGGTGGGTGGCGGCCATTGCGGAGCGGACAGCAGGGCAGGTGATCGCGGTGGACGGCAAGGCGCTGCGGCGCAGCCACGACCGGGGCGCGGGCAAGGGGGCGCTGCACATGGTTAGCGCCTGGGCCTGCACGAACCGGCTGGTCCTGGCGCAACTCCCCGTCACGGAGAAATCGAACGAGATCACGGCGCTGCCTGCACTGCTGCGCATGCTGGCGTTGGAGGGTTGCATCGTCACGATCGACGCCATGGGCTGCCAGACGGAGGTCGCCCGGACCATCCGGGACGAGGACGGCGACGATGTCCTCGCGCTCAAGAAGAACCAGGGGCGCTTGTATAGCGACGTGGAGAGCCTCTTCGCGGAGGCCCTGGCGACGGGCTTTGCCCACCTGGCACCCGACACCCACGACGCGCACCGCACCGTCGACGGCGATCATGGCCGCATCGAGATCCGGCACGCCTGGGTCATCACCGACGCGGCGACGCTGCACTATCTCGATCCCGACGGACGCTGGGCCGACCTGAGCAGCGTCGGCATGGTCCAGGCGGAGCGGCGCGTGGGCACGGAGGTCAGCCGCGAAACGCGCTACGACATTTCTAGCCTGGCGGCGTCGGCACGGACGCTCAACGACGCCGTGCGCAGCCACTGGGGCATCGAGAACAAGGTGCATTGGGTACTCGACCTCGCCTTCCGTGAGGACGAGAGCCGCGCACGCACCGGCGAGAGCGCCCGCAACCTGGCCGTCCTGCGCCACATCGCCCTCAACCTCCTCCGCAAGGAAAAGACCGCGCGCTGCGGTATCAAGGCCCGGCGCCTCAAAGCCGGTTGGGACCACCGCTATCTGCTCAAAGTCCTCGCCGCTTAATATGCGATTGCCCTACCCCTTCACGCTGCCAACACAGTAACCGCCTGAGATAAACTATGCTCACGAACGCATGGCGCATGTGGACGTGAGACTATCGCGAACAACGGATTTTTTGTAAAGAGGAGATTTTTCGCATGGACGACGCTCCCCCGTTTCCCTCAGGTCGTGGCCTGGAAGAAGCCACCATCGCTGAGTTGCAAACATGGATGACGGAAGGACAACTGACCGCGCACGCCCTCGTCGACATGTACCTGCGGCGTATCGACGCGCTCGACCGCTCCGGTCCAACGCTGCGCGCGGTCATCGAAGTCAATCCCGACGCGCGTGACTTGGCCGACGCCTTGGACGGTGAGCGGGCGAGCGCAGGCCCACGTGGTCCGCTGCACGGTATCCCTATCCTGATCAAAGACAATATGGACACTGCGGACAACATGATGACCACAGCCGGTTCGCTCGCCCTCATTGGAGCGCGCCCCCCACAAGACGCATTCGTGGTACAGCGCTTGCGTGAGGCGGGGGCTGTGATTCTGGGAAAGACCAATTTGAGCGAGTGGAGCAACTTCAGATCCACACATTCATCGAGTGGTTGGAGCGCGCGCGGAGGGCAATGCCTCAATCCATACGCCCTTGACCGGAGCCCGATCGGCTCAAGCGCGGGCTCGGCCGTCGCTGCCGCCGCGAATCTGGCAGCGGCGACGGTGGGGACGGAAACGGATGGGTCGATCGTGTCGCCGGCGGCGGCGAACGGGGTGGTCGGGATCAAGCCAACGGTTGGCCTCACGAGTCGGGCGGGAGTCATCCCCATCAGCCATAGTCAAGACACGGTTGGCCCTCTCGCGCGCACGGTGGCCGACGCGGCGGCTGTGCTCACCGCGTTGATAGGCGTTGACCCACGCGATCCCGCCACCACAGCATCCATCGGCAAAGGATACCGCGACTACCGCCACTTTCTGGATCCGGAGGGCTTGCGCGGGGCACGCATCGGGATCGCCCGGGAGGTCTACTTCGGCTATAGCGACAAGGCGGATGCGGTGATCGAGACGACCATCGCCACGATGAGGGACCATGGGGCGGTGATCATTGACCCTGCCAACATTCCGACCGCGCGCGACCTGACCTTCTTGGGGTCAGAATTGCCCGTGCTCCTGTACGAATTCAAGGCGAATCTGAACCGGTATCTGGCTGGTTTGGGGCCCGACGCGCCGATGCAGACACTCGCGGACATTATCGAGTTCAACACGCGCCACGCGGCGGAAGAACTACGCTATTTCAACCAGAACCTTTTTCACATGGCCGAGGAAAAGGGCCCCCTCACGGATCCCGCCTACGTCGCTGCGCGAGACCGGACGCGCCTGCTCGCCCGTGCACAGGGCATCGATGCCGTGATGGACGCATGGCATCTCGATGCGCTCGTGATGCCGACCACCTGCCCCCCCTGGAAAATCGATCTCGTCAATGGCGATCACAGTATGGGAGGAGGCGCATCGCCGGCAGCCCAAGCCGGCTATCCCTCGATCACCGTGCCGGCCGGGCTACCGTTCGGATTGCCGGTCGGCGTGCTCTTCACGGGACGCGCGTTCAGTGAGCCAACGCTCATCAAAGTGGCCTATGCATTTGAACAAGCAACACGGGCGCGACGGCCTCCCGCATTTGTACCAACAAGCGTGTGACCGTGGCGCACCGTAGGCGAGGGCTTCGAGCGCGCTCGGTGCGAGAGTGCGCTCGAAGCCCGATTAGAGCCATGTATAACGACCCGCAGCGTCCAGTCCCACGGCGTGTCCGCAAGGGGATCATGCCCGTGAGGCCAGCGTTTCGGAGAATGACGCACTCTCGCACAGTGCCAGGAGGTGGCGCATGCCCTCGGCTACGCTGTACAGGACGCGGCGACGGGAGGGGGCTCCGACGCTCATAACACGGTGACTCTCGGTATAGCGACCATCATGGACGGTTCCGGTCCCATCGGTGGTCCCAACCACAGCCCGCGTGAGTACATCACGATCTCGTCGGTTGTCCCGCGCATGGTCATGCTGACCGGACTCATCGTGCGCATCTGCCGGGGCTAGAGCCGGTGGAGTACGGTGTCCTGTGCGGAAAGCCAGGCGTCACGCAACTCGCCACTCATAGTCGTGGATCAACCCCGTACAGCGACAAGAAACCGTGGCGTTAGCGGTGCTGTCGTTTACGCCGTTCGAGCCACCCTGAAAGCCTTTCGCCGATGTCGTTCACGGTATCGTGAATGTGCGCGGCACAACGCTTTCACGCCGGCGCACGGCATAAACAACACGGCCGCTAACGAGATAGCTTTTCCAGCGCCATGGCTATCCCCTACGTTACCAGCGGTTAGTGGTCTCGCGTAGCCGTCGGTACGACAACCGGTCACGCGGATGAGGCCTGTAGCCTATACGCAGGCCGTGATCGAGCCGAAAGCCCTGCTGTGGTACTCCTCGAACGCGCAGATGATCTCCGCGCGGGTGTTCATCACGAAGGGGCCATACACGACGACGGGCTCGTGGATGGGCGCGGCCGCGTATGTGACGCCATGACTCGCCTCCCGCACCATTAAGATCGATGCCCGTGCCCCCCCCGTGCCCGTGTCGAACCAGGCCACCTGCCTGGTCCGCACCTCACGCGCGTCGCCACCAACGATGAGCGCCCCGCTGGGAACGTAGAACGATTGCCCTGCCATTGGCACATGGGCAGCGCCCCGGTTTGACAAGCGCCGACAACAGGTGTAGAATAGCATCAATTGTTAACAATCAACCATTTTTCAGTGGAGGGACACTCATCGTCATGAAGGCGTTTCCCTCCTCTTTGGGGGTCGTGCAGCTTCGCACGCTCCGCGATCACGCCTATGAGGCTCTGCTTCAAGCAATCTTCGACGGACACCTCGCTCCAGGCGCCCGTTTGGTTGAAGCCGAGGTAAGTGCGGCTCTGGGCTTCAGTCGCGGACCCGTACGTGAAGCGATGCGGCGGCTCGAGGCCGAAGGATTGCTCGTGACGCGCTCACATCGCGATACGCACGTCGTCACTATCAGGGGCAGTGATATTCAGGAACTCTATGCCGTGCGCGCGGCTCTGGAGGGATTCGCGGCCGTCGAGGGACTCACCACGTTACGAACCGACCACCTTGGGTTGATGGACGAGGAACTAGACGCGCTCGATCAGGCGGCCCAGGAGCGCGATTGGGACCGCGTCGCCGTCCTTGATGCCCAATGGCACCAGCATATGGCGCAGGCCGCTCACAACACGCGGCTCCTGGCAGCCTGGACAACCTCGAACGGCCCATTACGCATGATCTTTGCACGCGCCGCGCGTGTCGTCTATCAACCTGGGGACGTCCGACAGCGGCACGCGGCGCTCCTCGATGTCTTGCACACGCAGGAGGGCTCTGTGATCGAACAAGCCATTCGCGACCACTACCTTGCAACGGCGCGACACTTCGCCGCTATCGTCGATGCAGGTTTCCTGGCGCGGGACGATGCGGCCGCTCTAGCTGAGGAAGGAGAATACAACCCAAGACCACACACCCTCGTGACGTGATCGACCGTCGTGCACGTCGCCGTGTGGGCGTTGCTCAGACCATAAACCAGTACCGATGTACACCTACCGTGAAGGGAGTCACCGTATGTTTCGCCGATCCCATCCGCGTTCCCCTCTTGTCGGCGCTGTTCTTGTCAGTACGCTCCTTTTTATAACCTCCGCGCTTACCCCGCGTACCCCATCGTCCACGACTCATGCCGCCTCTACCACCACGGCGATGACCATTGTGCTAACCGAAGAACCGGATTCGCTTGACCCTCAGAAAAGCGATACAGCGGTCAGCGACCAGGTGCTGCGTTACGTTGGTGACCCGCTCATCTACCTTGCCCCCAACGGACAGTTCGTGCCGGGTCTGGCCACTCACTACAGCGTTTCGACTGACGGGCTCCTCTACCAGTTTGTGCTACGTAGCGGGGTCACGTTCCAGGATGGCACGCCGCTCACCGCCGACGCCTACGTCAAAACATTCCAGCGCGCGCTCGCGCCAAGCACCAAGTCCCCTTTGGCAGGGGGGCTGCTTGGCGCCGTCACCTCTATCAAAACGACCGGGCCGCTTCGTTTCTCGATTCGTCTGAAGCAGCCATACGCTTTCTTCCTACATAATCTCTCCGACGCCGGGCGCCTCATGCCTCTGAGTCCGACCGCACTGGGCAAGGAAGGCTCCTCCTTTGGCCGGCACCCCGTCAGTACAGGACCCTGGATGGTTTCAAGCTGGAAATCGGGGAGTCAGATCACGCTCGTGCGTAATCCCCACTACACATGGGGCCCCTCCTTCGTCCAGCATGGCCCGCCCAGCATCGGTACGTTGGCGTTTCGCATCATCACAGATGAGGCGACCCAGACGGCGGCATTCCAGTCCGGTGAGGTTGACGAATTAGCGCTGCCGGCGCCGGCCGTCGCACGCATCGAGGCGGCCAACACGTATCAAATCAAACGTTATCTGCGCCAGGGCGTGGGTCTCTTCATGGAGTTCAACGTGCTCAAAGCGCCGTTCAACGATGTGCGGGTCCGCCAGGCCTTGAACGACGCCATTAATAAGACCGCGGTGTTGCAGATCGGGATTCAGGGCCTTGGCCAGCCGGCCTATGGTGTCCTGCCGCCCAGCATCGCGGGCTACTGGCCCGGCATCGCGACCTATCGCTACAGCTACAACCAACAGAAGGCCCTTGCCCTACTTGGGCAAGCAGGCTGGACCATGAAGAATGGTGTGCTGCAAAAGAACGGGCGCCCGTTCACCTTCACGCTCATTAACGCGCCTATTGACTCATGGAAGCGTTCTGCTCTTGTCGTGCAGGCGCAACTCAAATCCATTGGCATTCAGATGAACATCCAGTCGTACGAATTCGGGACGGCGCTCTCCAAAGAGGCCGCAGGCGATCAGCAGGCGGATTTCATGGGCTATACCTATAGCACGGCTGACATTCTGTACCTCTGGTTCGATTCCTCGCAGATTGGGACTGGCCTGGCGAACAGCCATGATCGCGATCCCCATCTTGACGCCTTGATCGCGCAGATGCGCGCGAGCGTTGACGCGACGAAGCGAGCGGCCGTCATTGCCCAAATCCAGCGCTATATCGCGGATCAGGCGCTTTGGGTGCCCCTGTGGAACAACTCTGTGTATCTGGCGTTCCAGCCCCGCGTTCACGGATTTATGCTCGATCCAGAGGGCAACGTGATTTTGAATAACGCCCATCTAACGTCCTGATTGACCTGTCGAGCGGTAGGTACCGGCAGTTCGATGTCACCGAGCTGCCGGTACCTACTGCGGCCAAAGACGAGAGCCTGTAATGCTAACATTCCTGGTACGGCGTATTCTCTTACTGGCGCCGATCCTGATCGGTGTGTCCATGGTCAGTTTCCTCATGGTGCATCTAGTCCCGGGCGATCCAGTGCAAATCATGCTCGGGCACAGTCCGAGTGCGACCAGCCCCGCTATGTTGCGCCATGAGTTAGGGCTAGACCTCCCGCTTCCCGTGCAGTACCTGCATTTCGTGGGTAACGCGCTGCACGGTGATCTGGGGACATCGATTCGCAGTGGTCGCCCTGTCGTCAACGAGATAGGGGATCGTTTTCCCGCGACATTGCAGTTAACCTGTGTCGCGATGGTCTTGGCCATTGTGCTTGGTGTGAGCATGGGGACACTGGCGGCGGCGACACGCTCACGTGTGCTCAACGGCGCGCTCATGCTCGGCGCCACGCTTGGGGTCTCCCTACCCACCTTCTTTGTTGGATTGTTGCTCATCGATTTCTTCGCGTTGCAACTGCGCTGGTTTCCGGTGCTCAGTGGGAGTTCGCCTCGTGGTCTGGTGATGCCCGCCGTGACCCTGGCATTGCCGGCGGCGGCCGTGCTGGCGCGTGTCACACGCTCCAGCTTAGTCGAAGTGCTGGGACAAGACTATATTCGAACCGCGCGGGCCAAGGGAGTGGCCCGCGCGCGCATCGTGCGCTACCATGCGTTGCGCAACGGCCTTATCGTGGTGCTAACCATCGTCGGCTTGCAATTCGGTGGTCTGATGGCCGGTTCCGTGATCGTCGAGAGCGTCTTCGCGCGCACGGGCCTGGGCAGCTTTGTCGTCAATGCGATCCAGGCGCGCGATTACCCAGAGATACAGGGGATCGTCCTGGTCTTCGCCGCATTTTACGTGGTGATCAACCTCGTGCTCGACGTGCTCTACGGTGTGGTGAATCCACGCATTCGGGTTTCGTAGGGGGGCTCATGCTACAACAGGTCCAGGTCGCGATGGCCCCATCGAGCGAGGAGGTTCCAGGGCAGTCTCGCTGGCGGATCGGGCGACTCATGATGACGCGCCCCCTCGCCGTGGCCGGGGCCATCATCGCGCTCATCTTCGTGCTTGCCGCTTTGGTTGGCCCCCTCGTGATGCCCCATGATCCAGATACCATCTTCTACACGTCCGTCCTGTCGCCCCCATCGGGGACATTCCCCTTTGGCACAGACGACACTGGGCACGATATCCTCAGTCGCGTCATCGCCGGTTCGCGTATCTCGCTGGCCGTCGGCCTGGTCTCGGTCGGCATTGCCATGATCGGTGGTAGCCTGCTGGGACTCCTGGCAGGGTATCTCGGTGGCTGGGTCGATCAACTCATCATGCGCTTCATGGATATCATGCTGGCGTTCCCTGACATTCTGCTCGCCATCGTGATCATCGCGATTCTCGGTCCGGGGCTGGGCAACGTTATGATTGCCGTGGGTATTGGCGCTATCCCCGTGTATACCCGCACCGTGCGCGCGTCCGTGCTCAGCGTGCGCGAGCAGGACTTTGTCGAGGCGGCGCGTGCGCTCGGCGTCTCGTCCTGGCGCATCATGACCGTTCATATCTTGCGCAATGTGACCGCTCCCATTATCGTCCTGGCCACGCTGGGCGTCGGCCTTGCCATCTTGACGGCGGCGGGGTTGAGCTTTGTGGGCCTGGGCGCGCAGCCGCCCACGCCTGAGTGGGGCGACATGCTTAATGAGTCACAGAACTACCTGCAGCAGGCCTGGTGGATGGCGGCCTTCCCCGGCGCCGCTATCACGATTACCGTTATCGGGCTCAATCTGTTGGGCGATGGTTTGCGCGATGTGCTTGATCCAACGACGCGACAGTAGAGGACAGGGCGACAGTAACAGTATGAGGACAGGAGGAGTGGCCGAACGATGAGTCTCATGCGGAAACAGGCCGCGGTGGATACGTTGGAGAACGCTATCGCTGTGATCGCGGCGGATGTGCCTGGACGCCTTGGTGTGGCGGTGCGCTTTCTCCAAGAAGGCATCGAGGTTGGCTACGCTGCCGATGAGCTTTTCCCAGCGGCCAGCGTCATCAAAATACCCATCATGGTCGAAGTGTATCGTCAGGTGGCCGCCGGGACGCTGAGCCTTGACGAACTCCTACCCGTGTTGAAAGAGGAGATCACCGACGGGTCAGGGCTGTTACAATATCTTCACGTCGGCTTGCCGCTCAACGTGGCCGATGCCCTCGAATTGATGATTGCCATCAGTGACAACACAGCGACCAATCTCCTGGTCCGCCGTGTGGGAGCGGAGGCCGTAAACACGACGATGCGGAACCTGGGATTGTCTCAGACCAGATCGGCGGGCGCCATCCGCATCGCCAACACCCCCGCCGGCCTCGCCCACATGTCACGCACGACACCATATGAGATGGCGCTGCTGCTAGCCGCCATCGCGGAGCGCCGGCTCATTAACGCCGACGCGTCGGCCGCGATGGCGCGCACCTTGGAGCACCAGGTCTATGCTGACATGCTGCCCCGCTATTTACCGTTCACCTACTACCCCGAACGATTGGGTCTGGCTGAGATGCCCATACGGGTCGCCCACAAAACGGGGGCGCTCAGCGGCGTGCGTAACGACGCGGGTATCGTGTCGGTACGGACCGCAGCGGGCGCCCGGACGATGATTATCAGCGCGTTTACAGCCGAACTCGCGGATGAGGAGGTGTGGACCGCCGAGAATATCGGCGTGCTGGCGATCGCCCGCGTCGCACGCCTTGCCTACGATACCCTGGTGCGTCTCGCGGAAGAGGCGGAGTAAACAGAAAGGTCGCCATGCCACCCTATACGTCGGAGCGTTCTTCTCGCACGCTGGACCTACACGATCTGCTGCGCATTGCCGTGGTCGACGACGTCGCGATCTCCCCATCAGGCGCCCTTGTCGCCGTGACGGTCCGAATTTCTGACCGTGCGGCTAATTGCTACCGCACGCACATACAGCTTCTAGCGGTCGACGGACCGACCGTGCGACACGTTTCCGGCGATGAGTATAACGACCACACCCCACGCTGGTCTCCCGATGGCGAACGCCTCGCCTTCCTCTCGGACCGCTCAGGGAGCGCGCAGGTATGGCTGAGCGCGCTCGATGGCGAGGCGCGCCAAGTCACACACTTTCCGTTAGGGGTGACCGGGGAGCCCGTGTGGTCGCCCGACGGCCGGTCCCTTGTCGTCGTCGTGCCCGAGCAGGTCGGGGAGGCAGGGCCACCGCCATCTCTGGATCGCAACGCGTCGCCGTTCACCATCACCCGGCCCACCTACCGGGTCGACGGGCAGGGCTACCTGGCGTCGCGCTACAAACATCTGTGGGTCGTGGACGCGCAAACGGGCAGCGGGTATCCTCTGACACAAGACCCGGTCGATGACAGTGCGCCCGCTTGGTCGCCCGACGGTGAATATATCGCGTTCGTTTCCAATCGCCTGGACGCGCGCCTCACTGATTTTCGCTCCGCCATCTGGACGATGCCCTCGCGCGGCGGCCCTGCCACACGGATCACGCCGGCCAAGGGCGTTGCCCTCGCCCCGGTCTGGTCGCCCGACGGAGCAGAGATTGCCTATATCGGGACATTGCCCGACCAGCGCTATGGGTCCAATCACCAGGTGTTCCTGGCGCAGAGAAGCGCCCTGGAGGAGCACGCGGTCTTGCCGCGCCTGCTCACGGCAGGATTCTCGGGGCATGTCGGCGGCAGTTTGTTCAGCGACACATGGTCGGCGGGTCGCGCCCCGACGCATCTCTACTGGTCATCGGACGGGGCAACCCTACGCTTCCTGGCCGAAGATCGGGCGCGTGTGCATGTCTGCGCGGTCAACCGCGCCGGGCGCATCACCACTGTGGTCGGCGGCGACAGGGCCTGTGGGATGTTGAGCGTGTCACGCAGCGGAGAGGCGCTGGCCTTCGCGGCCTCGTCTCCCATGCATCCGCCTGACGTCTATATCACCGGTCCTGATGGGCAGGATGAGCGTCGCCTGAGCAGGCTTAATCCCTGGCTGGATGATATCGCACTCTCACAGCCCCAGGCGCTGCAGGTCACCAGCGCCGATGGGACAGCCATCGATGCGTGGCTCATCCCTCCCACCGGCGCTGTCGTTCCCATGCCAGGCCCCCTGGTATTGGATATCCATGGCGGGCCGCACTCCTCCTTCGGGCATGTTTTCTTCTTTGACATGCAGGTGCTGGCGGCGCAGGGATACGCCGTCCTCTTCGCCAATCCCCGGGCAACCCGTGGTTACGGTGATCCTTTTGCCCTGTGTAACATCGGGCACTGGGGTGAAGGCGATGCGCCCGACCTTCTCGGGGCACTGGACGCTGCCGTATCCACTGGCTGGGTTGATGTCGCGCGCGTCGGCGTCATGGGCCTATCCTACGGCGGCTACATGACTAATTGGCTTATCGGCCACACACAGCGATTTCGCGCGGCGGTCAGCGAAAACAGCATTAGCAACCTACTGAGCTTTTACGGGACATCGGATATCGGCTGGTACTTTGCGCCCGACGAACTGGGCGCCGATCCAGACGACGCCCCGGATCTCTATACGCGTCTCTCTCCGCTGACCTCGGCCGGCGCGATCGACGTCCCGCTGCTGCTGCTCAACTGCCTGGAAGACTGGCGCTGTCCCATTGAGCAAGCGGAACAGCTCTACACGGCGCTTAAACGGCGCGGCCGGACCGTGGATATGATGTGCTTCCCCGGCGAGAGCCATACTATGCTCTCGGTAGGGCGACCTCAGTCACGACTCGAGCGCCGCCAGCAACTTGTGCGCTGGTTTGCAACGTACCTGGGCCGCGCCGATATCGATCACTAGGACACGGTTCTCTCATGGCCCTGCGGGGCCACCCAGGCGCGATGAAAATAGGCCTCTTTATAGATAGTAGTAGGTAGAGAAGCGAGAGGAGACAGGCGTGGGCGCGAATCCGATACAAGTCCTTCAGTACGGTCTTGGTCCCATTGGGGCCGCGGCGCTGCGCATCGTCGCGGAGCGGCCGGCGCTGCATGTCGTGGGCGCTGTCGACGTCGACCCGGATAAAGTGGGCCGGGATGTGGGCGAGGTCGTGGGCCTGGGCCGCGCGCTCACTGTGCGCGTGGATGGTAATGCCGCGCAGGCGCTGCAGCGTCTGCGGCCCGATGTCGTCGTCCATTGCACTGGATCGTCATTGGAGGCGGTCATGCCGCAGTTGCGCGAGATCGTGGTAGCCGGCGCGTCTATTGTCTCGACTTGTGAAGAACTCTCCTATCCCTGGGCGCGACAAGAAGCACTGGCCGCGGAGTTGGATGCGCTGGCGCGCGAACGCGGCGTCGCCGTGCTCGGCACAGGAGTGAATCCTGGTTTCGTGATGGACCTGTTGCCGCTCGTCTTGAGCGGCGTGACCTCAGGCGTGCGCGCGATCCATGTGCGGCGTGTGGTCGACGCGTCGGCGCGGCGCGGCCCCTTGCAGCGCAAGATTGGCGCTGGGATCACACCCGCTGACTTTACGCAGCGGGCCGACCGTGGCGCCCTGGGGCATGTGGGACTGCGTGAGTCCCTGCACATGCTAGCGGCCGGCCTGGGTTGGGAGATGCGGGATATCACGGACACGCTGGAACCCATGTTGGCGGAGACGGAGATAACGACGGCACATGTGCGCGTGCGTCGGGGCAACGTGGCCGGGGTTCATGAGGTGGCGCGCGGCACGACCCTGTCGGGTAAAAGCGTGGAACTGGATCTTGCCATGTATGTGGGGGCGCCGGACCCGCGCGATGAGGTGGTGATCGACGGTGAGCCGCGCATCCACATGGTTATTCACGGTGGGATATTTGGCGATACAGCTACAGCCGCTATTGCGGCCAATGCCATTCCCGTCGTACGAACAGCGACGCCTGGCCTGCGGACGATGTACGAGTTGCCGCCGGTCACTCCCCATCAAGACCCCTAAACGCGTACTGCCTGGGCAACACATGCTATTAACCCAAGGATTATCATGAAGGAATATACGAGTGATGACGCTAGTCGGAACGCTTGACCGTATGCGACTGGGCATACGACCATGACGTGGCTTGCCACATGGACAGAGAGGTAAACGTGACGCGTGCGCTAGCCCTGCAATTTACACCCGGTACTTCGCTGGGGCATCTGGGATCATATCTCACCGGGAGCGGCATCGCGTGCCACGCTGTGCTCATGTCAGAGCCACATGCGCCGGTCGTCCTCGATGACTACGACATGCTCATCGCTCTCGGTGGCGCGTACGATCCGAATGAGAGTGACAGGTACCCATTTCTCGCCGAAGCCAGACAGATCATTCGGCAGGCAGTCGAGCGAGATGTGCCATTCCTTGGCATCTGCCTTGGCGGACAGCTTCTCGCACACGGGTTGGGCGCAGCGGTGACCCGTATGCCCGAACCAGAAATTGGGCTGGTGGAGATTACGGTGGCCTCGAGTCACCGGGACGATCCGCTCCTCCGCAGCCTCGGGCCGCATCTCAAGGTAGTGGAGTTCCATCACGACACCTTTGTGGTACCACAATCCGGGGCGTTGCTCGCCTCCTCCTCACTATGTCCAACGCAGATCGTCCGCTGTGCGAGCCGGTGTCCCGGCTACCACCATCGTCCAAGGGCTCTTTTCTCGCATCGAGTGGGGCGCATGTGCATTCCAGATGTTGGATAATATAATAGGGATAGGAGCAATTCGAGTAGGAGGTGGACAATCCCATGCTCACCGGCATAATCGCGCCTGTTGCACGCCGCGTGTGGCCGTGCGTCCGCGCGATCGAGCGTCGCGTCGTGGCCTGGACACGTCCGGCGAACCCCGGCGTCCTGGCTGGTGCCGTCGTTGATATCACGCGGCCGAAGGCCGAACTCGTCGCCGAGAATGCCTTGTTGCGCCAGCAACTCGCCATCCTGCGCCGGCAGGTGAAGCGGCCGCGCTACGCCCCGGCGGATCGCATGTGGCTGGTCCTGCTGGCGCGCTGTGGCCGGCCCTGGAAAGATGCCCTCCTCATCGTGCGGCCGGAGACGTTGCTGCGCTGGCATCGCGCCGGGTTCCATCTACTCTGGCACGCGCGGTCGCGCGCGGCGTCCACACGGCCCAGGATCCCCGACGACACGATCGCGCTCATACACGCGATGGCGACGGATAACCGATTGTGGGGGGCGGAACGCATCCGCGGGGAGTTGCTGAAGGTGGGCGTCCGGGCGAGTAAGCGCACGATCCAGAAGTATATGCGACGAGCGCGTCCGCCCCGTCGGAGCGGCCAGAGTTGGGCCACCTTCTTGCGCAATCACGCCGCCGACATCTGGGCGTGCGACTTCATCCAGGTCACCGACCTGTGTTTCCGCTCCCTCTTCGCGTTCGTCATCGTCGAACACGCCTCGCGCCGCGTCGTTCACGTCGGCGTCACGCGCCATCCCACCGACATGTGGGTCGCCCAGCAACTGCGCGAGGCCACGCCCTTCGGCACCGGACCGCGCTTCTTGATCCGCGACAACGACGCCAAGTACGGCGCGCAGTTCGCCCGTGTCGCAGCGGGGAGCCGCATCGCGGTGCTGCGGACGCCCGTGCGGGCACCCCGCGCGAACGCTCTCTGTGAGCGATTTCTCGGCAGCGTGCGCCGCGAGTGCCTCGATCACCTCATCATCCTCCACGAGGCCCATCTGCGTCGTGTGCTCACGGCCTATGTAGCCTATTTCAATCGCGCTCGACCGCACCAGGGGATCGGGCAACGACGCCCACAACCGGGCATCGCAGCGGACGTAGCACCCTGCCCTGGGGGCGGGGTCGTGGCCGTGCCGGTCTTGGGCGGCCTCCATCACGACTATCACCGCGCCGCGTGAGCGCGCGAGGGGCCACAGCGGTGACGAGAATCTCGCACGATCAGTTGATGAAGCAAGCCCTCCAGGAGCGCTTCGCCGATTTCGTGCGCCTGTTCGACCCCGAGACGGCCGCCGCGCTCGACTGGGACGCGGGGGTGATCTTCCGCAATGCGGAAACTTTCACCGATCTCCCCCAGGGCGCGCTCCTGGTGCCCGACATCGTCGCGGAGGTGCGCACGCTGGCTGGTGTTCCCAAGCTCATCATCATCCACGTTGAGATTCAACGGGAGCGGGAGGACGAGGATTTCCCCCGGCGCATGTGGCGCTACTACATCGCGCTCGCCCAGCGCGAGAACAAGTCGATCATCCCTATCGCGCTCCTCTTCTACCCGATGGCGGAGGGAGTCGCGTGGGAGGTCTATGAGGATACGTTATTCGGACATACTATCGTCACGTTCCGCTACTTGCAGATCAGCCTCGCGCGCCTCGCCTCGCGGGCCGAGGAGTACCTGCGCACCGGGAACGTGCTGGCCGCCGCCTTGGCGGGTATTATGGGGCGATCGCTGCGCGGGGCCGCGCGGGCACGGCTGTACTACGGCTGCGTGCGGCGACTCATCGACGCCGAACGGGCGGGGGAGGTCAATCCGGCCACGCGCGAGTTGCTCGGCGACGTGGTGGAGACGTATCTGCCGGTCGAGGCCCAGGACCGTGCCGCATGGCGACAACAACTGGAGACGGAAGGGGGTGACATCATGGCATTGGAGGCGACCGAGTTGACATGGCGGAGCCGGGTCGACCTGGAGGCAACGTTGCGTACACGCCGAGAAGACATCAGGAAGGTGGTACAGACGCGGTTCGGCCGTGTATCCCCGGAGATGGAAGCGGTGATCGACGGGACCGAGGTGGAGGAGGCGCTGGACGCCCTCTTCGATCAGGCCCTCGCGGCACAGACAGAGGCCGATGTGCGGCGCTAACCCCATGGTGTATTTGGCAGTGAAGGGCAAGGGCGCTCAACATTCCCTGCTCCCATACATCGTTCACCCGCGCGACGAGATCCGAATCGTCGCGCGGATGAACGATGTAGCCAAGACAGGCCTTGTAGGCTCCCAGAGTCCACTTTGGACGCCAAAATCGGCTCTACGGCCGCTTCAGCCGGTCTACAAGGGTGGGTGTTCAGCCAGATGCGATCAATCTGATTAGACCAAAATGCTCATGAATAATTCAGGCTAGCCGCGCCCTGACAATCGCGCGCGGACGGCCGCACGTCTAGAACAACAGACGACTACGACAGAGAAGGAGACCACCCTACGGCACAGGCTTCGACCATCTCGGCGGGACGAGCCGTCCCCACGGCGCGTGCGCGCGGACGGGACGCGACGACACGCGCGGACGGCTACAAATGGTGGGTGCTGGTGGCGGCTGTCTTCGGCGCCTTCGCCAGCGTCCTCGATACCACCATCGTCAACACCGCCCTGCCCAAGATGCAGGCCGTCTTCGGCGCCGACCCGCACCAGATCAGCTACGTCGTCACCGCCTACATCATGGCCCAGGGCGTCGTCATCGCCGCCTCGGGCTACCTCGCCAACCGCTACGGCATCAAGCGCGTCTATCTCGGCTCGCTCGCGCTCTTCACCGTGGGTTCGGTGCTGTGCGGGCTGGCGTGGGGCGCCTCGTCGATCATCCTCTTCCGCGTGCCGCAAGGCGCGGCCGGCGCGGCGCTATTCCCACTCGCCTTCGCCCTGGTATTCGGGGCCTTCCCCGAGGACCAGCGCGGCCTCGCCGTCGGCTTCTTCGGCATCCCCGTCCTGTTCGCGCCGGCACTAGGGCCGGTTCTGAGCGGCTACCTCGCCCAAGACGTCGACTGGCGCTGGATCTTCTACGTCAACGCGCCGGTCGGCCTCGCCGACGTGCTCCTGGGCCGCCGTGTCCTGCGCGAGTCGCCGCTCCAGCGCGACCTGCCCTTCGATCGGCGCGGCTTCGTGCTCGTCGGCGCGGGCCTGGGCCTTTTGCTGTACGGGCTCTCCAACCTGGCCTACGACGGCTGGGGCTCGCTCGCGACCGTCTCCGGCCCCACCATCGCCGGCGCCCTGGCGCTGTTGCTCTACGTCGTGACGGCGTTGCGCACGGCCCATCCGCTGCTCGACCTGCGCCTGTTCGCACGCCGCAACTTCTGGGCCGGCAACCTGGTCATCTGGCTCGGCACGGTCGGCCTGTTCGGCTTCTTGTTCCTGCTGCCGCAGTACCTGCAGAACCTGCGCGGGCTCGACCCGTATCCGGCCGGCCTGCTGCTGCTGCCGTTCGGCCTCATGGCGGTCATGGGGACGGACCTGGTCGGCGGGCTCTACAACCGCCTCGGCCCGCGCCTCCTCATCGGCGCCGGCGCCCTCGTCCTGGCCGTCAACACGGCGCGACTCGCGCGTTGGAGCACGCTGGACTCGGCCTTCGCCGCGCTCCTGCCGCTGCTCGTCGTCCGCGGCTTGGTCCTGCCCGCGCTGCTCCAGCCGGCCAACACGCTGGCCTTGGAGGGGATTGAGGGCGCGGCCTTACCCGGCGCCACGACGCTGATCACGGTGGCGCGTACCGTCGTGGCCGCGCTGGCCATCGCCGTGCTGACCAACGTGCTGCAGACGCAGCGCATCGTCCACCAAACCGATCTGGCCGGCCGGGTGCGCCTCTCCGACCCCGCGACGGCGGCGCTGTATCGCCGCCTGGACGCCCTCGCGGAGCAGCACGGGCTCACGGCGATAGCCGCAGGGCAGGCCGCGTTCGCGCGGATCGCGGGCCAACTCGCGCGACAGGCGACCGCCCTGGCCTTCCAGGACGTCTACGTGCTCGTGGCGCTGCTGACCATCCCGGCGATCCTGCTGCCGCTGCTGATGCGGCACGACAAGAACGCCGCGCGGACCAGCGCGATCGGGTAGTCTACCCAACAAGGTCCCGCTGGGGGGACGTTGTTGGCGCGTGCATCGCGGCGCTCCCGGACACGGCGCCTCGCGCGTCGCTGCTGGTCAGCGGCAACGTGTAAGTCGGCTCAATTTATGCTCCGTCTCCGCCTCGGGGAGTGCGGCATGCGCCACGAGGGTAAGAGTCGACACACTCCGTACGCCGAAGGCGGTCGCCTCCAAGGCCAGCCGCCCGGCGTCCGGGTGCGCCACGTCCATGCGCTGGTCGGCCCGCCCGCGCACATCGTGGCGCGGCCACCAGTGCGCGAACTCCGGGCTCACGCGCCGTAGCTCGTCGACGAGGTCCTCGAACCATGGGTCACCGGCGTAGCGGCCGCTCTCAGCCCGGAACAGCGCCAACTCCCGTTGCGCCACTCCCTCCCAATCCACCAACCGCGCGCGCATGGTCGGGTTGGTGAACACGAGCCGGAGCATGTTCCGCTCGCGCTCCGGCAGCGCGTCGACATCGACGAACACGGCGCACATGGCGCGGTTCCAGGCGCGGATGTCCCACCGACGCCCCATGATATAGGCCGGGGTGGCGCCGAGCGCGTCGAGGACGCGCTGCTGGGCCGGCCCCGCGCGTTCCGCGTCCGCCGCGGCTGGCGGCGCGCTGGCCGGACGCGCCAGGACGAAAAGGTGCGCCCGCTCGGCGGGATCAAGGCGCAGCGCCCGCGCGATGTCCTCCAGGGTGTGGGCGGACGCCGCGACGGGCCGCCCCTGTTCGAGCCAGGTGTACCAGGTGATGCTCACACCGGCCAGCTCGGCCACCTCCTCGTGGCGCAGGCCAGAGGTGCGACGGCGACCGCCGGCCGAGAGGCCGACCTGGGATGGGGCCAGGCGCGCCCGCCGCGTCCGCAGGAAATCCGCCAACTCCGCGCGCCGCCCCTCATCGTCCATCACCATCGGCCTCCAGCGCATCCGAGCATCTTTTGTACTAGTATATATTCCTCCCTAGTACCAGCACATCTCGCTGTGTCACACTAGGGGTAGCGGTCGCGGGAGGTGATCGCGACGACGGCAGGCGTGGGGTGTGCCGTCGCTCGTGCGCCGCCGCGGCGGCGGAGAGGAGAGGACCATGCCGACCATCAGACACGACGGGAACGCCCTCTATTACGAGGAGTATGGGGCGGGGCCGCCCCTCGTCTTCGTGCACGGTCAGGTCGGGAACACCCTGGTCTGGTGGCAGCAGATCCCGACCTTCGCGCCGGACTACCGCTGCATCGTGCTCGACCTGCCCGGCTGGGGCCGGTCCCTGGACGCGCGCTCAGGGTCGGGGCCGCAACTCCCGGACATCGTGGCCGATCTCGGCCTCGTCCTGGACGCGGCCGGCGTCGGGACGTGCGCCATCGTCGCGCACTCACTGGGCGGCGTGGTCGCGAACGCCTTCTGCCAGGCGCACCCGGAGCGCGTCCGCGCCGCCATCCTGAACGGGTCGACGGGCGGCGTCGTGCCGCCGTCCATGCAGGCGCTCAAGGGGGAGATCGACCGCGGCGCCGGGGCGCTGACGGAGGCCTGGCGCGCCGGGCACGGCCCGCACCCCGGCGTCAGCGCCCGGCTGTATCGCGACCAGCCCGCGCTCGCCCGGCTCTACGAGATGATCGCCGGACTCAACCGCCCGGACACGCTCGATCCGACGCGGATCCCCACGATGGACCGGCTCGCCGTCCCAGCGCGCACCCTCTTCCTCTACGGCGGCGAGGATCCATTCTGCCCGCCGGGCTTCGTCGAGGCGGCCGCCGCCGCGCGGCCGGAGAGCGCGGTCGCGGTGATCCCCGCGAGCGGGCATTCCCCCTACTTCGAGCATGCGGCTCCGTTCAACACGGTCGTGCGTCGCTTCCTCGACGACCACTATAGGGAGTCGCATGATTAGGTCTCCCGAAGGCGCGAGGAACACGCCGCCTTGCGAGGCGCGGCAACAACAGCAGAGGGGTCCTCTTCTCAGTCGGCGCTAAGGAGGATGATGTGCCCATCGGGGTCGGTGACCATAGCGAAATACATGCCGATGGGGGAGACGAAGGGTGCGCGATAGCTCTGATAGCCGAAACCGGTGAGTTCGGCATACTTGCTCTCCACGACGGCCCGCTCTTTCACGTAGAACTCGAGGATCAGTTGAGGGCTGTCCGCTATGCCCGCCTGCCCTTTAGCGTTCAGGAAGAAGGTCAGCCCGCCGCTCATCTTGACCTCGACATGCGGCTGCCCTTCACTCCCGTCGGGGATAGCGAGACCGAGCCGCCGATAGAAGGCCAACGACTGGTCCAGATGCTGGGTAGCCAAGCCGACCATGTAGAGTTCGAGCGCCATGATTCTGTTCCTTTCCTTTCGCGTCACGCGCATGCACGGCAGGGTGATGCGGAACTGCCGCCCCCGTCGTACTTTTACGATACATCGGAAGGAAGGGGGTCATCTTGTACATTCGTGCGATTTTGTTACAAGTCTGCTCAGGTTGAGTGATCCCGCCGATAGGCGCGCGGGGTCAGGTCGAGCTGCCGCTTGAAGGCACGGGTTAAGTGACTCTGATCCGCGAAGCCGCTCTCCACTGCGACGTGGGCAAGGGGCATGTCTCCCTCCGCGAGCAGGCGTTGCGCGCGCTCGATCCGCTGGCGCAGCACAAATTGGTGTGGGCTTTCTCCCGTCGTCTGACGGAACAAGCGGGCGAAGTGATAGGGACTGAAGCCGATCTGCCGGGCCAATGCCTCGACGGAGAGATCCTGACTGAGTTGATCCTGGACGACGTCCAGCACCCGTTTCATCTGCTGATGCGTCAACCCGCGTGATGGTTCCTCGATGGCCTCTCCAACGGATGTATAATGGCGTAACAGATGGATGGCGAGCATCTGGGCGGCGGTGTGCGCATACAGTTTTCCGACGGGGGAGCGCTGTTCCAGTTCTCGCCACAGCGCGAATCCGATCTGTGCCAGCAGGGGGTCCTGGAAGCCGGAGCGCGCGACCAGCGACAGGCGCGTAGGCTCGTAGCCCGCTAACTCCTCGGTCGTGCGCGCAACCAGATCCGTGCTCAAACGGAGATGGAGGGTCCGTATGGGCGTGGAAGACAGGCTCTTCCAGCGCACTTCATAGGGCGTGCCCGTGCCAGATCGCAGGATCAGATCCCCTTGACGGATGGAGCGCGCCGTCCAGGGACCAGGCGCGCGCCGCTGCTCCAGACGCATCGCTCCGCCGCTAAACAAGATCAGTGATATGTCGGGCAGGGCAGGTGTCATCCAGCCTTCCAGCTCCATTGGCTCGTGGAACGCCTGCGCCACCAGTCCGTCCCAACCCGCGTCGGCACTGGAGAGATAGAGGAGCGGAGCGGCAGGCTTGCCGTTGGGCGCTCTGGTCGCTATCTGTTGAGGAACAGCCGCTTGTTCAGCCATGGCGATAGCTCACTTTCTCGGTCGGGAGATAGGGGAAGGCGGGCGCCTTGCATACAGCATATTCTCACTCCTTCTATCTTTCTTTGCACATTCGGTTCCAGCCAGGCTGCCGAGCGGTCGTGGCGCCCGCTACTCGACGGCCTCCGCCAACCGCGCGGCGTGCGTGCGTAAGGCGTCGCGCAGCTCGGGCGGCCGGCGCACAACCAGGGGGCAGCCAAGCCCCGCCAGCAGGCTCGCCATCCAGGCCAGGTCCCCGGCCTCGCGCACCTCGGCGCGCGGCAGCACGCCGTCTGATGTCTCTTCGAGCATGGCGAACGCCGGCGGGATCTTCGCACGCGCCGCCCCCCCAGCGTCGTCCGCGGCAGCGCCTCAACGGACCAAGCGCCGGGGATGGTGGCCAGGGAGCGGTCCACCTGCGCCAGCGCGTCGAAGCCCTCCGGCGCCGCGAAGGTCTCCTCGCGCAGCTCCGCCGCGCGCACCCGGTCCACCCGGAACGTGCGCGCCTCCCCGCGTAGATGGTCGTAGCCGACCAGGTACCAGTGCGCGTGGCGGCCCTGCCGACAGGCCAGCCCGTACGGGTCGACCGCGCGCGCGCTCTCCTCGGCGCGCCCCGACTGGTAGCGCAGCCGCACCCGACGACGGCGCTGCGCCGCCTCGGAGAGCGTCAGCAGCACGGCGGCGCCCGGCGCGCCCTCCGCCGGCCCGATGCCCAGCGCCAAGCCGTCCTCCAGGGCCCGCGCCCGCTCGCGCACGCCCACGGGCAGTAGGCGCCCGAGCTTGGCCAGCGCGCCCTCGATGGCGGGGACGGCTGCGGACAGGCCGAGCCGGCGCGCGGCGAGCAGTCCCACGACGAGCGCGAGCCCCTCGTCCTCGGCGAGCATCAGCGGCGGTAGCTTGGCCCCCGGCCGGAGCCGGTAGGCGCCGTAGCGCCCGCGCGCGGTCTCGACCGGGTAGCCGAGCTCCCGCAGCAGCGCGATGTAGTGACGCACCGTGCACTCGCTCACGCCCAGGCGGCGGGCCACGTCGGGCCCGCTCACCTGACCGTAGGTCTGCAACAGCTCCAGCACGGTGAGCACGCGCGTCGTCGGATAGTCCATGACCTTCTCCCCCTCCCCGGATTATACCGTCTAATCAGGAGGGCTTTCTTCCACTTTCGGCGGTAGGATGGGAAAAGGATGGTCGAACAGTACACGGGATTCCTCATGATCGCCATCCCTACGACGGAGGAGGCAGCCATGATGTGGGTAGGCTCTTGGCGGAATCAATATGGCTCGATGCTCGAGATCACGAGCGACGCGAACGGACGCATCGACGGCTCTTTCCAAACTGCGGTGGACAGCAGCATCAAGGGTCAGCAGGTCGCCGTCGTCGGCGTTCATCAAGGCGACCTCATCAGCTTCGCGGTCAGCGGCGACGCTATTGTTGTCTCCTGGACGGGCCTCCTCCACGACGACCGCATCGAGACGCTCTGGCACCTGGTCGCCAGCGAGAAGCTGACCGCCGACGCGGAAGGCGCTCCTGCAAGAAAGAAGTCACTTGGTGTGTGGGAGGCGATCACGACAAGCGCGGGCACGTTCGAACGCATCACCTAGCCTGGATTATTCATGAGCAATTTGGTCTAACCAGATTGACCGCATTTGGCTGAACACCCGCCTCTGTAGACCGGCAGAAGCGGCCGTAGAGCCGATTTTGGCGTCCAAAGTGGACTCTGGAAGCCTGCAAAGCTGCCATCGGCAGCCAATCCAATTCGATGAATGTTTTCATGAATAATCCAGGCTAACACTACTTTGGCGTGATGTCATTTCCCCGGCTCAGCGCCTGGACATAGTAACTGATAGTGAGGCGCGGTGAACCGCACAATCATCGTTAGGGACGATGCTAACTGGTCGATGTGACTGGCGATTTTGGAAGTCGCCAAAGTAGTGCTAAGTAGATGCTGCTAAGTTTGTGCAAGCCAAACAGGCTCCAGAAGACGCGCAACCATGCCTGTATGTCGTGCAGGAACTTACCAACTTGTACTTAGTGTTCGTTCCCGTCGATCGGCCAGGTGACGCCCCAGGCGGGCAACTGGGCCAGACCCTGGGGCGTGAGGGCGACGGCGCGGCTGTGCGTCTGCCGCGCGATCCACCCCTGTGCCTCCCAGTGCGCGAAGATCGCCGCGCCCAGCGCGCCGGCGAGATGATCGCGCCGCTCGCTCCAGTCCAGGCAGCGGCGCGCGAACACCCGGCGCCGCCCCGGTCCGGTGGCCACCGGTACGTCCACGCCGCGCTCCCGCAGGAAGACCGCGCCCTCGGGCGTCAGTGCGAAGTCCGAGCCCTCTACCCGTAGGGCGCCCTGCCGCAGCAGCGCCTCGGTCAGCGCGACACCCAGCTGGCCGGCCAGATGGTCGTAGCAGGAGCGCGCCAGCCGTAGGGCCGCGGCGCGCTGCTGTCCCCGCAACGAGCGCACCGGCATGCGCGGAGCCAGGCAGGCTACCTGCTCCAGCAACGCCGCCACCCGCGGCGAGGCCAGGCGATAGTAGCGCTGCCGCCCGCGCCGCTCCACTGCCACCCACTCCGCCTTCAAGAGCCGGGCGAGGTGGGCGCTGGCCGTCGCGGGGGTGACACCGGCGCGCCGCGCCAAGTCGCCGGCCGGCACGGCCTTCCCGCCCAGCAGGGCCAGCAGGATCGCCGCGCGCGCCGGATCGGCCAGGAGGGCGCCGACGGCGCTGATGTCGATGTCTTGGACGGATACTGGTGTGTTCATACCACCATGGTACCCCCTCAACACTTTGACGTACGTCGAAGCTTTCGCGCGGTATAACACTATAGTCGCTAGGGGCCGCGACGCCGGCCGGCCCGTGCACATGGACGGGACGACAGGAGACAAGGAGACTCGATGACGACAGGAGACACGATGGCGCCGGCGGACGCCGCGCCAAACGCGACAAAGATGTCGCGCGCGGTAACGCTCACCGCGCTGAGCCTGGGCTTCGTCGTCGTCCAACTCGACGTCACCATCGTGAACGTCGCCTTGACGCATATCGGGGCGACCTTCGGCAGCGGGGTGTCCGAGCTGCAGTGGGTCGTCAACGCCTATACGCTCACCTTCGCCGCCCTGATCTTGACGGCCGGGGCGCTCGGCGATCGCAGCGGCGCGAAGCGCGTCTTCATCGTCGGCTTCGCCGTTTTTGTCCTGGCCTCGCTCGCCTGCGCGCTCGCGCCGACGTTCGCCACGCTCGTCGCCGCCCGGACCATCCAGGGGGTCGGGGCGGCGATCCTGGTCCCCTGTTCACTGGCGCTGCTCAACCATACCTACAGCGGGGACGCCGCGCGCGCCCGCGCGGTGGCGGTGTGGGCCGCCGGCGCGAGCGCGGCCCTCTCCGCCGGGCCCGTCGTCGGCGGCGTGCTCATCGCCGTATTCAGCTGGCGTAGCATCTTTCTCATCAACGTCCCGCTCGGCCTCATCGGCATCGGGCTGACGTGGCGCTATGCGCGCGAGACGCCGCGCTCGGCGCAGACCGGGGTCGATCTCGGCGGCCAGCTCGCCGGGATCATCGCGCTCGGCGCCCTCGCGGCCGCGACGATCGAAGGGGGCGCGCGGGGCTGGACCGATCCGCCGGTCCTGACCGGATTCACCGTGTGCGTCCTGGCCGGCGTGGCGTTCGTCGCGATCGAAGCGCGCGTCACACGGCCGATGCTTCCCTTGTCACTCTTTACAAGACGCACGTTTTCGGCCACGGCGTTGATCGGACTCTGCGTCAACGTCGCCTTCTACGGGTTGATCTTCGTCTTCAGCCTCTTGTTCCAGCAGGTCAAGGGCTACACCGCGCTCCAGACGGGGTTGGCGTTCGTGCCGATGACGGCGGCGATCATGGCCGCCAACGTGATCGCGGGGCGGCTGTCGTCACGCATCGGTCCCCGCACCGTGATCATGAGCGGCGCCGCGCTCCTCGCGCTGGCCTGTCTGGGTCTGCTGGGAGTCGGCGCCACGACACCGTACCCGGCGATGGCCGTCCAACTACTGGCGATGGGGGCGGGGCTCGGCCTGGTCGTCCCGCCGCTGACCTCGTCCTTGCTGGGGAGCGTGGAGCGCGCGCGCTCCGGCGTCGCCTCGGGTGTGCTGAACACGACGCGGCAAGCCGGCAGCGTGCTCGGCGTGTCCCTCTTCGGATCGCTCGTCGGCAGGCATCATCATTTTGTGCCGGGGCTCCATGTCGCGCTGATCCTCTCGGGTGTGCTCGTCTTTATCGGGTGCGGGCTCGCCCTGTTTATCCACACCGAGGACGTGTCCTAACGCGTCGGAGGCCCTCCCGCGTGTGGGCGAGAATAGAGGCGGCGTGGATCGCCGCCAGAAACATCATGGAAGGAGACTCTACGATGAAGACCGTATCTGAGCATATACCAGGCTACACCTATGGGACGGACGCGGTCGCGCCCTCCCCGGTCGCCCCGCGCGATCTGGATGTGTTGAAGCGCGCGGCCGGGCTCACGGAGGAGGATGAACGCTACCTGCGGCTCGCGGGCGAGGTCCTGGCCGACCAGACCGCGGATCTCGTCGCGCGCTGGCGCGGCGTCCTCTCCGCCGAGCCGTGCCTGGCCCACTATTCCCTCGGCCCGGACGGTCAGCCCGACCCGCACTACTCCGGCGATAGCGGCCTGCGCTTCCAGCAGTGGATCCTCGACACCTGCCTGCGCCCGTACGATCAGGACTGGCTCAACTACCAGCAGGAGATCGCGCTGCGGCACACCAGCCTGAAGAAAAACAAGACGGATGGGGTGGAGTCGGCCCCGTTCATCCCGCTGCGCTACATCCTGGCCTTCGCCGCCGTCGTCAACGAGACCATTAAGCCCTTCCTCGCCGCGCGTGGGCACACGGACGACGAGGTGGCGAAGATGCACCGCGCGTGGTGCGCGTCGGTGCAACTCCAGATGGCGCTGTGGAGCGAGCCGTACACCGATCCCGCGCTCGCGCCCCATGAGTGGTGAGGCGGGCGACAATAGCCTGATGGACGCACCACACGTCATCGTGCTCCTGGGAGGCCTGCTCCTCATCGGCGCGATGGGAGCGGATATCTTCGCCACCCTCGTCGTCCCGCAAGCGCCCTCCCGCCTGCGTCGGCTGGCCCCCCGCCTCGTCGAGGGCGTCTGGCGCGCCTGGCGGTGGGGCGCGCGCCCGATCCGGGACGCCGACCGCCGCCAACGGGTCCTGGGCCTCTATGGCCCGCTGGCCGTCCTCCTGCTCACGGCGCTGTGGGCCGGCGGGCTCCCCGTCGGCTACAGCCTCGTGCTCCTCGCCCTGCCGGCGCAGGTCCGGCCGCCGCTCACGAGTCCCGGCACGGCCCTGTATCTCTCGGGGACGGCGCTCCTCACGCTCGGCGTCGGCGACAGCGCGACGGGCGGGGCCGCGCGCGCGGTCGTACGCGCCGAGGCGGCCTCGGGCCTGGGGCTCGCGGCCCTGGTCGTGACCTGGCTCTTCACACTCCAGAGCGCGTTCCGGCAGCGCGAGGCGTTGGTGCTCACGCTGGCCGCCCGCATCGGCCTGCCGCCCGCGGGCGCGACGCTGCTGGAACGCTATGCCCACCTGGGGCTGCTCGACACCTTACCGCAGGACATCGCCGCCTGGGAGGCGCGCCTGGCCGAGGTCCAGGAGAGCCACCTGGCCTACCCGATCCTGGCGCACGTCCGCTCGCGGCAGCCGGTGTCGTGGATCGGGGCGCTGGGCGCGCTGCTGGACGCGGCCACACTCGTGCTCACCACCGTCGATACAAGCGCGACGCCGGGCCTGCGGGGTTCCGCACAGCTGCTGTCCGACGCCGCCGACCCGTTGGTCCAGGGGTTGCGCCGCGATTTCGCCTTGCCGCCCGACGAGGCGCCAGGGCCCACGCGTGCGGAGTTCGAGGCCACCCGGCGCCGCCTGGGCGCCGCGGGATTACCGCTCACGGACGGCGAGGGCGCCTGGGCCGCTTTTCGGGCGCAGCGCGTGGCCTACGCGGGGGTCCTGGCGGCGCTGGCCCGCTATTGCGCGTTGCCGCCCGATCGGACGTGACCGCCGCCGGGAGCAATCCACCCTCCCACTCGTCGCGGCGTCGCCCTGACGTCGCGCGAAGACATTGGAGAAGATACTTTGGCTGATGGCCCGCCGCTTCCCAAAACGTATTGGCTGACCGCCTTCGTGGCGATTCTCGCGCTCGTGCCCGAACTCATCAGCAGTACGGCCGCGCCCCACATCCAGCGCACGGTTGAGCACACCCTCCGCGCCACGCCGCAGACGCTCACCTGGATCGGCCTCGCCGGCGCCGCCAGCTATGCGACCGGCTGCGTCCTGGCGGCGGAGCTGACGCGACGGATCGGCCGGCGTCCGCTTCTCTGTGCGCTCCTCGGGGTGTCCGTGGCCGCTGAACTGCTCGCGGCGGTCGCGCCAAACGCGTTCACGTTCGGCATCGGTCGCGTTGTACAGGGGCTCTCGGGCGGCATGCTGATCATCGTCGCGCTCCCGCCGCTCCTCGTCGACTTTCCCGTCGCGCGCATCAAGCCGACCGTCAGCATCGCCGTCATCGTCTTGTTCGGAGCGGCAAGCGCGGGACCGCTCATCGGCGGACACGTCGCGCAGTTCGATAGGTGGCGCGCGCTGTTCGTCGCCGAGGCCGGGATGTCACTCGGCGGTCTCGTGCTCGCCTATCTGGGCGTCGCGCAGCGCGACCCCGCCGGCCCACATCAACGCGTCGATGCCGGCGCGTTGATCTACACGGTTGCCGGCGTGTGCGGGCTCTTCTTCGGGGTCGGCCAGCTCGCGACCGGCGCGGGCTTTGGCGCGCCCCTCGTTGTCGTTCCTCTGGCCGTCGGTCTTGTCGCGTTGGCAGGCCCGCTCGTGACGGAGTTCCGCGCGGAGGAGCCGCTGCTCCCCGTCAAGCCGCTATCGACCGCCTTCTCCCTGATGGGGACCATCACGGCGATGGTCGCCGGAGCCGCCTACGTCGCGCTGCTCCAGCTCTCGTCGACGTTTCTGACAACCATCCCCACGCTCACGCCGCTACGAAACGGACTCGCCTATTGGCCCAACGTGTTCACAACCGCCGTCGGCGGCGCGCTCTTCGTCGTGTGCCTGAACACGCGCTGGGCCATCGCGCTCAGCCGCGCACGATTGAACGCGCCGGATTTCGAGCGGTATCTGCACGGCGACGAACCGGCCTTCGCATCGCCGCCGGTCATCCCCGAGGCAAGCTCCGATTAGCGGCTGCCTGTTCCGCCCAGACATCGTTGCAGTTTTTCACCCGTCTCTCCGAGGGGGTGTAGACCATGATCCGCACATCGGGATTGATACGCAAAGAGGAGGCTGGGATGGTTGAGGTGATCGACGTGGTGAGCAAGTTCGATCTTTTTCAGGACTATTGGAGCCCGAAGATCGTGGGTGAACTCAACGACGCGTACGTGAAGCTCGCCAAGCTCAAAGGCGAGTTCATGTGGCATCACCACGAGGCGGACGACCTCTTCCTCGTCGTCGCGGGACGCCTGACGATCAAGCTGCGCGACCGCGATCTGCACCTCACTCCAGGCCAGTTCGTCGTCATCCCGCACGGCGTGGAGCATCTGCCCGTCGCCGAGGAGGAGGCCCACGTCCTCTTCCTCGAGCCGAAGACGACCGTGAACACCGGGACGGTATCCAACGAGCGGACGGTCGCCGCGTTGCAGCAGATCTAGCGGGAGGCCCTCATGCTACGAGAGAGCCTCTCATGCGCTTGCAACGCGTGAGAGGAGATGGAAAGTGTCGCAATGTGGCGCACACACGAAGGGCTATCGGGGATCAAAGCGCATGGGGAGGCTGCGCCGTTGTGCGCCACAGAACCCGCACACCGCCGCGCGGGCGACCTCTCATTCCTGAGAGGTCGCCCGCGCGGCGGTGTGCGGCGTTGTCACTTGTACATGTTAGCCGGCGCGGGCTGTCCGCAGGCGAGCGGTACGAGCGGCGAACGCGCTATTTAAGCCATGAATCGACGACGCTCTGGTTGGCTTTCACCCAGGCGCTCGCGCCCGTCGCGGGGTCGCTCGCGTTCTTGATGTCGAGCTCGAGCGAGCCGAGTTGACTCTGGGTGAGGCTAACATGGCTGATCAGCTTGTACGCTTGCGGCTGAGCCTTGGCGAAGCCCTTGCTCACGATGCCCGAGAGCTGTTCCGTGCCGCCCATCAGGCCCTTGGGGTCCGTCAGGTAGCGCACGGGGTAGGCGGTGAACATCCAGTGCGGCTTCCACGCCGTAAAGACGATGGGCCGCTTGCTCGCCAAGGCGCGCTTCACCGCGGCGAGCATCGCGGGGGTGCTCGACGCTTGCACGGTGTACTTCAGGCCGTAGCCCGAGAGGACCGCCTTCTGCACCACGCTCATTTCGCCCGCGCCGGCCTCGATGCCGACGATCTGGCCGCCGAAGTCACTACGATACGTGTTGAGATCGGCGATGCTCTTCGCCTTAACATAGTCGGGGACGGCCAGCCCGATGTTGGCGTCGCCGTGATACCAAGGGGCAAGCTTGACGACTTTGCCGCTGTATTTCGCCCAGTAGATCTTCTGCGTATTGGGCAACCATGTGTCCATAAACGCGTCGACGCCGCCGGTGGACACGCCCTGGTACAGCAGGCCCGCGTCGGCGAGCTGCAGGTTGACGTGGTAGCCGTACTTATCCTGGAGCAGGATCTTGAGTACGTTGTTGACGGCGACGTCTTCGTCCCACCCGATGTCGCCGATCGTGATCGACTTGGCGGCGTGCGCGGATGAGGCCGTCGCGGGGGCGGCGTGGGCCAGGGGAAGCGCGCTGACCATGAGCGCGATGAGGCCGGCCAGAACTTTCTTTCGCTGCATGATGACGTACCTATTCCTTCGCTCTGTTGATTTCTAACGCGGCTGGGTGGTCTTCGTCGTGGTCTGCGAGATTCTGACGATAGGCGTCCTCCTTATGACTTATGACGACATAGCTTCCCGGGGCGCTATCGCCTCGGTCACGCGGGAGCGGCTGCCAAAGCGGGCAGTGAGCGCCCACGGCAGGCGCCTCCTCCTTAGATTGCGTGTGATGCGGTCGAGCATGACCGCGATGACGACGATGCCGACGCCGCCGATGAAGCCCTTGCCGGGGTCGGCCTGGCCGAGGCCGGTGACGACGGTGTTCCCGAGCCCTCCCGCGCCGATGAGGGCCGCGATGACCACCATGGAGAGCGAGAGCAGGATCACCTGGTTGACGCCGGCCATGATAGACGGCAGCGCCAGGGGCAGCTCCACCTTGATCAGTGTCTGCCATGGGGTCGCCCCGAACGCGCGCGCCGCCTCCACCGTCTCACTGGGGACTTGTCTGATGCCCAAGAGAGTCAGCCGGACCGCCAGCGGCATGGCGAAGATGACCGTGGCGATCAGGGCGGGCGGGTTGCCGAGGCCGAGCAAGATGGCGAGGGGGATGAGGTACACGAACGCCGGCATCGTCTGCATTACGTCGAGGGACGGTGTGACGATAGCCTCGGCGGCGCGCGACTGCGCCGCGACTATGCCGAGGGGGATGCCCAGGAGTAGGGAGACGAGTGCGGCGCCGAGCACCAGCGAGAGTGTGTCCATCGACGCTTGCCACAGACCGAGGCTGATGATGAGCACGGAGCCTACCGCCGTGAACAGGGCCACGCGCCAGCCCGCCAGGTACCAGGCGATGGCCGCCAGGATACCGGCCATGACCACGTCCGGGGGACCGCTCAGGGCGCTATCGAGGGTCCCGGTCAAGAAGCTGATGACCGTCTCCAGGATCGTGAAGAAGCCGGCGAAGGCGATGGTAGCCCAGTCGACGAAATTATTGACCCACTGGTCCAGCGGCATATGGGGGATGATACTGCCGAGCGTCACGATCATGATGCTACAACCTCCTCGCGTCGCGCCGCCTCGACACCCCACGCCGCGGCCCCGTTCTCTTCATGCGCGGGGGTGTTGACGCTCAAGCCGGCGATGAGCACGCCACGCGTGATCACCCCGGCCAGCTTGCCGCGCTCGTCGCGCACCGCGACCGGCACGGTGGAATCGACGAAGAGCGGTAGGATATCGCGCAGGAACGTCCGTGGTTCGGCGCAGCGCGTCACGGGGCCGACCGCCGGGACGAGGTCGGGAGCGCCGCGCTCGGCCAGGTCCGCCAGCGCGTCGACCCCCGCGAGGCCGGCAAGCCGCCGTTCCTCGTCCACGACGAAGATGGTGGAGAGGCCGGCGTTCCGCATGCGCCGCAGCACGACGGTGGGACCTTCGCTCAGGTAAGCGATCTCGCGCGCGGGGACCATCACGCTTTCGGCGCAGCGCACCTTGGTGTAGTCGACGTCCTCCACGAACCTCTTGACATAATCGGTCGCGGGGTTGGTCAGGATATCCTCGGGGCGGCCCTGCTGCACGATCTCGCCGTCCTTCATGACCGCCACGCGGTGGCCCAGGCGCAACGCCTCGTCCAGATCATGCGTGACAAAGATGACCGTGCGGCGCACCTCGCCCTGTATATCAAGGAATAAGTTCTGCATGTCGCGCCGGATCAGCGGGTCGAGCGCGGAGAACGGCTCGTCCATGAGCAGGATCTCCTGGCGCGTGGCCAACGAGCGGGCCAGACCCACGCGTTGCTTCATGCCGCCGGAGAGCGCCGTGATAGGCTTGCCGCCCTGGCCCTGCAATCCGACCATCTCCAGCGCCTGCTCACCTTGCTGTCTGCGCCGGCTCTCGGATAGTCCCTGCACTTCCAGCCCGAAGGTGACGTTGTCGAGCACGGTGCGGTTGGGCAGCAGCCCGAAGTGCTGGAAGACCATGCCGATCTTTTTGCGGCGTAGCTCGCGCAACCCTTTGACCGATAGGCGCGCGACGTCTTCGCCGTCGACGTAGACGTTGCCGGCCGTCGGCTCGATCAGCCGGTTGACGCAGCGCAGCAAGGTCGACTTCCCGCTCCCCGAGAGCCCGATGACGACGAATATCTCGCGCGCCGTGACCTCGAAGCTCGCGTCGAGGACCGCGATCGTGGTGCCAGTCGCGCGCTCGATCTCGGCTTTGCTCTTCCCGAGCCGCCGCGACTCCAGAGCTTGGCCGCTACGCAGGCCGAAAACCTTGGATACCCCTTCAACGCGGATAATGGCCTTGTGCTCGTCCATCGTTACGGTCCCCCGTCTGACAACGGCGCCCTCTTGACAGCATCATCGCCGGTCTGATAGCGTGGCTCATGCGCAACCCTGTTGCACATTGTGGGATCACGATACACCACCGAGGGCTAAAAAGTCAAATGGATATGGATGTGGTGAGTAGTATGAAGAGCGATATTGAGATCGCGCAGGCGGCGCGGCCACGGCCGATCGCGGAGATCGCCGGCCGGGCGGGGCTGGTTGAGGACGAGCTGGAGCTGTACGGCCGCTACAAGGCCAAGGTGCTGCCCGCCGCGTTCGACCGCCTGCGCGCGACGCCCGACGGCAAGCTGGTTCTCGTCACCGCGATGACGCCGACGGTGGCCGGCGAGGGCAAGACCACTACCACGGTGGGCCTGGGCCAGGCGCTGTGCGCGATTGGCGAGCGCGCCGTCGTCACCATCCGCGAGGCCGCCATGGGGCCAGTCTTTGGCGTCAAGGGCGGCGCCGCCGGCGGCGGCTACTCCCAGGTCATCCCCATGGAGGACATCAACCTCCACTTCACGGGCGACTTCCACGCCATCACCGCCGCCAACAACCTGCTGGCCGCCATGATCGACAACCATCTACAGCAGGGCAACGCGTTGAGCATAGACGCGCGGCGCGTCACCTGGCGGCGCTGCCTCGATGTCAACGACCGCTCGCTGCGCGGCGTCATCACCGGCCTCGGCGGTCCCACCGAGGGCGTGCCGCGCGAGAGCGGCTTCGACATTACCCCCGCCTCCGAGATCATGGCCATCCTGTGCCTGGCCGAGGACTTGCCCGACCTCACGGCGCGCCTCGGCCGCATCGTGGTTGGGTACACGCGCGCCAATGAACCGATCCGCGCGTCCGACCTCAAGGCGCAGGGGGCGCTGATGGCGCTGCTCAAGGATGCGCTCAACCCCAATCTGGTCCAGACGCTGGAGGGCGGCCCCGCCCTCGTGCATGGCGGTCCTTTCGGCAACATCGCCCACGGGACCAACTCGATCCGCGCCACGCGGCTGGCCCTCAAGCTGGGCGGCTACGCGCTGGTGGAAACGGGCTTCGGCGCCGACCTGGGCTTCGAGAAGTTCTGCGACATCGTGGCGCGCCAAACGGGCCTGGGCCCCGACGCAGCGGTGGTGATCGCCTCGGCGCGCGCGCTCAAGCTGCATGGCGGCGCGCACAAGAAAGAGCTCGCCACGGAGGACGTCGACGCCGTGCGCGCGGGGATGCCCAACCTGTTGCGCCACGTCGACAACGTGCGCCTGTTCGGCCTGCCCGCCCTGGTGGCCATCAACATCTTCCCGACGGACACGGAGGCCGAGTTGGCCGCTATCGAGGACGGGCTCGCGCGCGTGGGCGTGGCCG
>JAABUO010000881.1_pt1 | contig 45252 bp, 40 predicted proteins | sample 5559291 | NCBI WGS metagenome assembly JAABUO01 (sample SAMN10711878, study PRJNA513372) | rock metagenome | isolation source: Antarctica rocks | place: Antarctica: Victoria Land, Finger Mt sud
ACATCGTCGGCGTCCAGCATAACGGTCATCGGCGGCTCCTCCTGTCAGACTATGCGCGCACGCACTGCGACACCATGCAGCAAGCAGCGTGCCTGATGTCTCGTTGTAATACTAGTGGGTACTAGAGGTCATGGGGGTAGGGCGTGGGCTCCCGCGGCTCCAGGCGCGGGTTCGCTCCCTAGCTCCACAATCGGGGTAGCCTATTATCGGTCAACTATCGGGGTAGCCTATTATCGGTCAACTAGAGGATAATGAGGGGCAGACGCTGACAAAGAGGGCGTCATGCTGGATGCCCCCGACGAGGAGAATACATGACCGCTGTTGACACGTCCGAGCAGATCTTCCCGCGGCATCGGCTGTCGAATGGGCTGTACATCGTGGCCCAGCCGATGGGCGGCGTCGAGTCAATCGCGTTCGGCTATACCATCGGCGCCGGCGCGCGCAACGAACGCCCCGACGAGGCGGGGGTGTCCCATTTCGTCGAGTCGATGGCCTTTCAGGGGACGGCGACGCGCTCCGTGCAGGAGTTGACCGAGGCGTTCGAGGATATTGGGGCGGGGACCGGCGCCGGGGCCGACACGGAGTTTACATCGTACTCGGCGAGTCTGCTGGGGCGCAACCTCGCGCCGGCGCTGGAGTTGTTGACCGACGTTGCGCTGCACCCAGGGTTTGTCCCCGACGAGTTCCCCAAGGTGCGCGACCGCATCTTGCAGGAGATCGCGCAGATCGAGGACGAGCCGATGCGCAAGGTGCTCGACCTGCTGCGTCGCGAGTATTTCAAGGGGCATCCGCTCGCCAACGAGGTGACCGGAACGGCCGAGACGGTCGCCGCGCTGACGCGCGAGGATCTGCAAGAGTACTGGCGTCGCCAGTACACGGCCGGCAACGTCGTCTTTTCGATCGCCGGCAAGTTTGACTTCGACGCCGTGGTGCGCCAGGTCGAGGAGTTGTGCGCCGATTGGCCGACCGGCGAACCGACGGCTCTCCCGCCCGTGCCGGCGCCGCGACGCCACGCCGTGACGCTGCATAAAGAGAGTACGCAGCAGCACATCGGGATCGGGTTTCCGGGGGTTCCGGCGGGGAGCGACGACTATTACGCCATGGCCCTGATGGCGACGACGCTCGGCGGCTCGATGAACTCGCGTCTTTTCCTCGAAGTCCGCGAGAAGCGCTCGCTCGCCTACGGGATCGGCGCCTACTTCACGCCCCTCAAGGAGGCCGGCTTTGTACGCGTCTATGCGGGGACGACACCCGACAAGGCCGACCAGACCGTCGGAGTCGTGCTCGACGAACTGGCCAAGCTCGAAGCGGGCGGCGTCACGGAGGACGAGTTGCGCCGCGCCAAGACCCTGCTCAAGAGCAACGTCATCATGCGCAGTGAGAGCACCGGGGTGCGCCGTCGCGCCATCGCGACCGGCTGGCTCTACGAGGGCCGCATCCGCACTCTGGACGAGATTCGACAGCAGATCGACGCCGTGACGACAGGAGATATCAAGCGCCTCGCCAGTTCGCTGGGCATGACGACCAATGTCGTGCTCACGGCGATCGGCCCGCGCACACAAGAGGAGTTGACCGGTGGAAAAATCTAGCAAGCTAGAGTGGGGTTCGCGATTGCTGTCCGCGGCGGAGGACGGCGCCGATACGCCCGCGGCTTTCGGCCAACGGCTTATGGGGCGTGATTTATTCCGTATCGTTGGTATCGGCGGGGCGGCGGCGACGGCGACCCAGGAGACATCCGGCGGGGTTGGCCAGGGGCATTTCTACGCGCACCGCCTCCCCAACGGCTTGCAATTGTTGGGGCAGTATATGCCCGAGGTGCAGTCGGCCTCGGCCTGCTTCTACGTCAACACGGGCGCGCGCGACGAGGACCCAGCTATCATGGGCGTGTCGCACTTCCTCGAGCACATGATGTTCAAGGGGACGGCGCGCCGCTCCTTCGAGGATATCAACCGCGAGTTCGAGGAGATGGGCGCCGAGAACAACGCGGGAACCTGGCTCGAATTCACCTACTATTGGGCCAAAGTCCTGCGCGAGGAACTCCCCAACCTTATCGACCTCCTCGCCGACATGATGCGGCCGAAGCTCGACCCGACTGACTTTGAGCAGGAGCGCGGCGTCATCCTCGAGGAGATCGCGCGCTACGAGGACATCCCCAACTCGGTCCTGTTCGACCGCCTGCTCGGGATCTATTTTGCCGGACACCCGCTCAGCCACCGCACGCTCGGCACGACCGAGACGATCGGGGCGATGCGCGTCGAGCAGATGCGCGAGTACCAGGCGCGGCGCTATCAGGCCAACAACATGCTCTTCTCGGTCGCGGGCAACTTCGACTGGGAGGCGGTGCGCGCTCAGGTCGAGGCGTTGTGCGGCGGCTGGGGGACCGGTGAGGCCGGCCGCACCGCCTCCGATGTCGCGCCTACGCCGTCTTTCCACGCTTTCACGAAGGACGATCTGCAACAGGAGATGCTGGCTATCGCCATGCGCGGCGTCCCGCAGAACGACGACGCCCGCTACACCGCCGAGGTGCTGGGTATGATCCTGGGCGATAGCACGGGCTCGCGCCTGTTCTGGGGCGTGCGCGAGGCGGGGCTGGCCGAGGGCGTCGGGGCGCAGTACCTCGCGCTCGACGGCAGCGGCCTCATCATCGTCTTTGCCACGACCGAGCCGGGCAAGGCGGAGGCGACGTTGGAGGCGGTGCGCCGCGAGGTCAAGCGGCTGCAGGAGGGCGGCGTGACCGAGGACGAGTTGCGGCGCGCCAAGACGAAGTTGGCCACCAGCGTCGTGATGAGCGGTGAGAGCACCAGCCGGCGCATGCTCAGCATGGTCGACTCGTGGCTCTCGATCGGCCGGCTGGAGACGCTTGAAGAGGTCGAGCAGGCCATCGAGAGCGTGACGATACAGGATTGCCGTGATCTGCTCGATCGGCTGCCGCTGACCGAGCACGAGATCGGGGTGGCCCTGGGACCGCTGCCCGAGGGGTCTTTGGGCTAAATGCTCATTATCACGTTCTCGCCCGAGGAGACGTGCGAAGTGGGGCGTGTGCTGGGCGAGGCGTGTCACGGCGGTGAGGTCATCCTGCTCGAGGGTGACCTTGGCGCCGGGAAGACGACCTTCACGCAGGGGCTGGCGGTCGGACTCGGCATCGCCGAACCGGTCGTCAGCCCCACGTTCATCATCATGCGCGAATATGACGGCCGCATTCCCCTCTATCACTTCGACTTCTACCGATTGGAGGGCACGGGCCGCGCGGTCGACCTCGAGTTCGAGGAGTACCTCCTGGGCGGAGGCGTGTGCGTGATCGAATGGCCCTCGTGCGCGCCCGAGCTCGTGCCCGACGATTATATCCACATCGCTATCGAGGAGAAGGCCGGGATGCAGCGCAACGTCACGGTCGAGGCCGTGGGGGGGCGGCATCGAGCGCCGCTCGGACGGTTGCGGGCCGCGCTGACCCCCCAGGACGGACGGCTGTGATCGTCCTGGCCCTCGACTCGTCGGCGGACCTCGTGGCCGCCGCGGTCCTGCGCGACGGCGTGCCCCTGGCCGAGCGCACGCGCCGCGCCCCGCGCCCCTCCAGCGAGGGCCTGTTGCCGATCGCCGAGAGCGTTTTGGGCGACGGCGACGTGACGCTGGACAGGGTGGATCTCGTCGCGGTCGCGACGGGACCGGGCTCGTTCAACGGCATCCGCGGCGGGATCGCCACGGCGGAGGGGTTGGCGTTCGCGCTGGGCATCACGGCTGTCGGCGTGCCGACGCTGGACGCCCTCGCCTATGGGGGGCTCGGACGCGCCCCTCTCGTGTGCGCGGTGCTCCCGGCCGGACGCGGCCAGTTCTATGGCGCCGCGTACGAGGGGAGATGGTCCGGATGGCGGCGGCGGGGAGACTACAGCGTCGCGGCCCTGGAGGAGCATCTCGGAGTCTTGCCGCCTGGTACACTGCTGTGCGGGCAGCTGTCCGAGGAGGCCGCGCGCGAGGCGACGCGGCGCGGGATAGAGCATGCGCCGCCACACGCTACTTTTTCGCGCGTCACGGCGATCGGGGTGATAGGGGTAGAGCGTCTTCGCGCCGGTGATGACGCCGCCGTGTCGCTGCGTCCGCTCTACCTACGGCGTCCCGGTATCACCCAATCCACGCGTCCGCTAAGCGCCGTCAACCCTGGCGGCGATCGGCCAACGGCCAGGTAGGGGAGAATAGACCACGATGGGCGTGCGCGTCGATCGCATGCGGCTCAACGATGTGCCGGAGGTGATGGTTGTCGAGCGCGACTCGTTCACCGCGCCGTGGCCGGCCAGCGCATACCGGCGCGAGTTGACCGAGAACCGTATGGCGCACTACCTCGTGCTGCGCCTGACGGAGCCGGAGTCTACGGCCACGGCGTCATCCAACGGGGGAGCGGGAAGGGCTCCCGTGGCGATGCCCGAGCGTCGACGTTTTCTAAGCAACCTACTTCCGCGTGCCCTGTTAGGCCGAGGGTTTGCCTTCGGCCCGCGGGAAGTGACGCTGGCTGGTTATGCGGGTCTTTGGCTCATGATCGACGAGGCGCACGTCACCACGATCGGAGTGCGGCCGCAGTTCCGCGGCCATGGCTACGGCGAACTGCTCCTCGTCAGTCTCATCGAGATAGCGCTGGACATCGGGGCGCGCTGGCTCACACTCGAGGTTCGGGTGACGAATGACACGGCCCAGGCCCTCTACCGCAAATACGGTTTCCGCGACGCGGGGGTTCGCAAACGCTATTACAGTGATAACAACGAGGATGCGTTGATCATGTGGACCGACGAACTGCGGAAAGAGCCCTTCGCGACACGCTACGCGGACCTGAAGACGGCCCTGTTGGATCGGCTGGAGCGATCGGGCGACTTCGTTCTCGAAGGGCAGGAGTCGCGATGAACGTGCTCGGTATCGACACGTCGTGCGACGACACCGCCGTCGCGGTCGTCGCCGACGGGCGCGTCATCCGCTCCTCGATTGTCGCGTCGCAGCAAGGGCTCCACGCGGAGCACGGCGGGGTCGTCCCCGAGGTCGCCAGCCGTCGTCATCTCGAAGCGATACGGCCGGCGCTGGAGCGCGCGCTTGTGGAGGCCAGTGTGACCCTGGACGAGATCGACCTCGTAGCGGCGACGGTCGGCCCTGGCCTCGCGGGGTCGCTAATGGTTGGCTACAACCTAGGCCGCGCGCTGGCGTTGGGGCGGCGCAGGCCTTTCGCGCCGGTCAACCACCTGGAGGGGCACATCTACTCGGCGTGGCTGATCGCGTCGGAGCCGTCGGAGCCCGCTCCCGCGCTCCCGCTGCTGGTCCTGATCGTCTCGGGCGGCCACACCGAACTCGTGCTGATGCGCGACCACGGGGTGTATCAGCGCCTCGGCGGCACGCGCGACGACGCGGCGGGCGAGGCCTTCGATAAGGTCGGCCGCCTGTTGGGCCTCGACTACCCCGGCGGTCCGGCTATTCAGCGCGCCGCGGCGGCCCTGCCGGAAGGCGTCGAGCCGGTCACGTTGCCGCGCGCCTGGATGCGCGGCGGCTACGATTTTTCGTTCAGCGGCCTCAAGACGGCGGTTTTGCACCTCGTGCGCGAGCGCCAGCCGCGGCTCGACTCAACCCAACTCGACTCAACTCAGGTGGACGCCATCGCGGCCGGCTTTCAGGACAGCGTGGCCGACGTGCTGGCGACGAAAACGGCGGCGGCCGCGCGCGAGTACGACGTGCGGGGCGTCGCCCTGTGCGGGGGGGTGGCGGCCAACAGCACCATCCGCGAGCGTCTGTGGCGCGCTTTACCGGCGGGGACGCCGTTCCACGTCCCGCCACCCCACTTGTGTACGGATAACGCCGCCATGATCGCGGCGGCGGGCTACTACCGTCGCTCCGGCGCCATCGAGCCCGCGGCCAGCGGCGATATCCAACCCGGCCTCGCGTTGCCCGTCTAACCTTAGCGAGTCGTCCAGGTGGGACGGTAATCGGCTCCGACGTTCCCCGCCTGGGCGATCGTCTCGGGGCGTCCGAAGCTTAAGGACGCGCCTTTGTGGAGCACGGGGCGGATGACGAGGTTGAAGGCGTCGCCCGCGCTCACGAGGTACCCGATGTAGCGGCCGCCAGGCGACCAGAACGGCTGCGCGACGAACGGGGCGCCGCGCGCCACGGTCACGGCTTTGTAGTAGTCGAGCGGCCGGCCGGGCCTATGATAGGGCATGATTTTGAGCACGCTGTGGCTATTACCCTTATCCTCGACGAAGGCGATATCGTGCCCGTCGGGGGACCAGGCGGGCTGGTACTCGGTCGCGCCGTGCGGGGTGAGTCCGATGGTGGGCGTGGCGCCGTTGGTCGCGGCCGCGCCGCCCGGGGGGACGAGCGCGGCTTGGATCATACCCTGAGCGTCGATTCCCGTACCGGAGACGTAGTCGACGTACAGGAACGCGGCTGGGTCGCGCGGCCGCCACTCCGGGCTGTCATGCCCGCCCGTCCCCGCGACGGCCGTCGTCAGGCGGACGGCGTTCGTCATCGGGTCGGTCAAACCCTGCTCCCACACTGAGAGCGTGGCGTTGTCCGATTGAGTGGGGTTGGGATTGAAACCCGGACGGTCGGTCAGGTACACGAGGTTCTGACCGTTCGGAAGCCACGCCGGTTTTTGCGCCCACCACTCATAGCGGGGGTCGTAGACGGTCGGGTCATGCGGGTATTCGAGGCTTAGGGGCGGCGATTGGTCCTGCGTGACCAGCGTCGGGGTCAGGGGGGTGATGCCGCCATCGCGGCTGTAGCGCAGGTCCAGCACCACGATATCCGAGTAGTTGCGCTTGAACTCGACGAAGGCCAGGCGTAACCCGTCGGGCGAGAGAGCGGGCGCCACCGAGGCGCCGTCGGCCGTGAACGGCTTCCGTAGCGAGTGGTTCGTGACGAAATCGATGTTGTGGTCAGGGTCGACGAAAAAGATATGACCCGGCACATCGTTGAAGATGTCGATAGGGCCGCTCGGCAGGATGACTCGCGGTGTCGGGGCCGGACGCGCTCCCGTCAGCCCTCCCTTATGTCCGACGGATCCCCGGCCGCGATCCAGGCGCTGTTGTAATCCGGTTGGGGGAAGCGTGAAGACAACGCCGTTGCCGGTCGAGGCGCCGCCGTTCACGGCGGTGGACGAGGCCCCGAGCGCGGGCGCCGGCGGGATCGCGGCGTGCGTCAGCCCGAGCGCGGCCACGGCGACGCCGAGCGCGAGCGCCAGGATGGAGCGGATGACGAGGCCAAGGCTCATGGCGTCGCCGTGGCCGTGGATGCGGCGGAACTACCGGTGTGGGCGGAGCAGTGCGGGTTGGAGAAATCCTGGCCACCGAAGAGGCGCTGTATCTCGATGTTGATGTTTGGCCAATTCGGAGCGACGGCGCTCTCTGGATAGGGTTGCCCACCCGTCCCTGCCTCGGCCTCTATTTGAGGAGTCGAGTCCAGTGCCGTAAAGAGACTGGAGTAGTAGGGTGGTTGGAGCACGACGTTGTTTAACTTAGCGTGGCTGCTGGCCTGAAATAGTCCAGCATAGGACGCGAGGTCCAGTGGACTGAGTGACGCGTCGGTTTTCACCTTTCCGTGGAGATCGCTCAGGATCGACGGCAGCAATGCCACGACTTGCGAAATGTCCTGCTGCTCCAGATCGTGGCGCAATTGCTTCAACAAGATCTGCTGACGTGACGAGCGCCCGAAGTCACCCTGGACATCGCCGTGCCGCGAGCGTACGAAATGCAACGCCGCATCACCGTTGAGGTGCTGCGGACCTGGTGGAATGTAGATGCGCCGATACCCGTACGCGTTGTTCGTGCCGATGTCGTCGGGGTAGTTGTTGTCGATGACCGGGTGAGTGACGTCGAGTGTGACACCTTGCAGGCGGTTGATGACGCCAATAAAGCCGTTCAGGCCAACCCAGACCCAGTGGTTGATGGGGATGCCAAAATTGGATTCGACCGTGCATGCGGCCGAATCGAAGTTGAGTTCGGACGCCGTGTCGATCTTGCTCCAGCCGACCGTACCAGAGCCGTCGGGCGCTGTGTTATAGGGATAACCGGGGACATGAACCCAAAAGTCGCGCGGGATCGAGAGCAGCGTGAGCGTGTGGCTGAGCGGGTCGATCGAGAGCACGATCATGACCTGCGTCAAGGGATAAGCGTAGCGGTCGAATTTTTGATCGTTGTCGCTACCCAGGATAAGAAAGTTGATGCGGTGGCGCGGAAGTCCTCTTTTTCCGACCAGACGCTGCACGAGCGCCGCTCTTTGTTTCACTGAGAGGGTGTCTTTGCCTTTGTTCCCCGCCATCGTCCTGCTCGTGGCGCGCGGGGCGGGGGTGGGCGCCGCGGCGGCGACGGGCGAAGAAACGCCGGTCAGTCCCTTTAAAGGGATGGCCGTTGCCGTCGGCACAGGGCCTGTCGTCGGAGTCCTGGTTATCCCGCCGCGCCCCGCGACACTCGTCCTGGTAGGTCGCGCGGGGAGGCCTGTCGCCTGGGGGGCGGTCGCGCCGCTGATAAAGCTGTCGACCGTGCCAACGTAGGGCGCGGCGGCGGCGCCGGCCGTTCCGACATAGAACAGGACGATGACCAAAACCAGTAGATAGAGAATAAGCCGTCGCATCACGTCTTCTCGCTTGGGATTGCGCCGACGTTAGCGCCAGGACGCGTCGTGGGCCTGGGCAGGGTGACGGCGGTGTATAGGTGTATATAGGAGGGGGCCCTCATGCGGATAGTAGCGAAGCGCGTCCCAAGGGTCAAGCGGACCCTCACTACCTCAGGGTCATTTCATTCTCGGGATTGCGATCAACGTCTCATCTCATGAGTGTTGGCGGCGGGCTGTCGCCCGCCGCCAACACCCGCATTTTTATGGTCGCTGGTGGCGCGGCTCTGCCGCGCCACCAGCGACCAGGCGAGAATGAAATGGCCCTGTCACTACCTCACCGCTGGGCCCCCACGGCTAGGGCTCACGCGTTATTGGCGTGGGCGGGAGAGGGGCGCCAGAGGGTGAGGGTTCCGTGCGGTATAGTTCCAGAGATGAAAGATGCGATTGTATTAGCCGGGGGGTGTGTGGTCGATCCGGCCGCGGGCCGCGACGAGTTGGCCGACGTCCTGATCGTCGATGGGGTCATCGCGGCGGTCGGGCGTGGTCTGGGTTATCCCGACGGCGCGCGCGTCCTGCCGCTCGCGGGGCGGGTCGTCGCGCCGGGCTTCGTGGACCTGCATTGCCATTTGCGGGAGCCCGGCCAAGAACATAAGGAGACGCTGCGCTCCGGTCTGGCCGCGGCGGCGGCGGGCGGATTCACGACGGTCCTTTGCATGCCGAACACGTCGCCGCCGCTCGACACCCCCGAAGCCGTGCGCTGGGCGACCCGAGCGGCCGCAGACGTGTCGCCGCTACGGCTGCGCGTCATCGCGGCGATTAGTCGGGGGCAGCGGGGCGACGCGTTGGCACCGCTGCCGGAGCTCGCCGCGGCGGGCGCGGTCGGGTTCTCCGACGACGGCCGGCCGGTCTGGAACGACGACGTGATGCGCGCGGCGCTGCGCGCATCATCTGGACTCGGCTTGCCCCTATCCCTGCACGAAGAAGACCGCGCCCTCGCGGCCGGCGGCGTCATGAACGCGGGCCTTGTGTCCCAACGGTTGGGGCTGCGCGGCCTGCCCGGCGTGGCGGAGGAGGCGATGATCGCGCGCGACCTGGCGCTCCTCGTCGAGGACGGCGGGCGCGCGCGCGCGCATATCGCGCACGTGAGCACGGCGGGCGCGGTCGATCTCGTCCGGGTGGCGAAGCGGCAAGGGGCGCCGGTCAGCGCCGAGGCGACCCCCCACCACTTGACGTTGACCGAGGATCTCGTGGCGCGCCCGTGGGATGGGCGGGCCTACGATACGCGCACGAAGGTTAACCCCCCGCTGCGGACGGCGGACGATGTCGCGGCGGTCGTGGCCGGGCTCGCCGATGGGACGATCGCGGCGATCGCGACCGACCATGCGCCCCACGCCCTCGCCGACAAACGGTGTCGCTACGAGGACGCGGCCTTCGGCATCTCTCTTTTCGAGACGGCGTTGGGCTCGGTATTGGGTCTCGTCCACGAGGGGCGTCTGGCGCTGCCGACCCTGATCGAGCGCCTCACGGTTGGGCCGGCGCGCCTCTTCAGACTCGACGTTGGAACGCTGGCACCCGGCGCGCGCGCCGACGTCGTCGTCTTCGATCCCGATGAAGAGTGGACCGTCGACGCGGCGGCTTTCCTCTCACGGGGTAAGAACACGCCGCTCGACGGCACGCGGCTGCGCGGCCGTGTCCTGCTCACCCTGGCCGGCGGCGTCGAGGCGTACCGCGCGGCCGGCTTCGCGCCGGAAAGGGGGACCGTGTGAACGGGAACGGCAACGGCGCCTACGATGTCGACGTGACGCGGCTGCCGAACGGGATGAGGCTCGTGCTGGCGCCTATGCCGCACGTCCTCTCCGCCACCGTCATCGTGTACGTGGCGACGGGCTCGCGCTACGAATCCGAGGCGGATGCCGGGAGCGCGCACCTGCTCGAACACATGCTCTTCAAAGGGACGGAGCGCCGTCCGACCGCGCAGGAGATCTCCGAGACGATCGAGGATGTGGGCGGTTCCCTCAACGCCAGCACCGATAAGGAGACGACGACCTATTGGATCAAGGTGGCCAGCGAGGACGTGCCGGTCGCGATCGACCTACTGGGCGATATGATCCTGCATAGCAGGCTCGACGCCGCCGAGGTGCGCAAAGAGAAGCGCGTGGTGGCCGAGGAGTTGTCCATGCTGATGGACGCGCCGCAGGATTGGGTGCATACGCTCGTCGAGGAGACGATTTGGCCGGGTGAGGCGCTCGGGCGCGATGTCGCCGGGACGCGCGAGAGCGTGGCCGGACTGACGCGCGCCGGTCTGCGGCGCTATCTGCAGCGTAACTACACGCCGCACGGCGCCGTCGTGAGCGTGGCGGGGCGCGTCGACCCTGTAGCCGTTCATAAGCTCGTGGACGGCGCTTTCGGCGCGTGGCAAGGTGAGGCGGCTCCGGCACATTCGCCGGGCCAGTACCCGGCCGCTCGGCCACGTGTGCGCATCGAGCGCCGCCAAACGGAGCAGGCCAACCTGTGCCTGGCCGTACCGGGTGTCTCGCACCATGATCCCCGGCGCTACGCGCTCGATCTGCTCAACAATATCCTCGGCGACGGTATGAGTTCACGCCTCTTTCTGGAGGTTCGCGAGCGCCTCGGCCTCGCCTACGACATCCACTCGTATACCGAGCGCCTCGACGATACGGGGTCGCTCGTCGTCTACGCTGGGATGGACCCGGAGGCGGGGCCGCGCGTGGTGCGCGAGATCGTCGCGGCGTTGGGCCGGCTGCGCGATGAGCCGATCGCGGCGGCGGAACTCGACCGTGTCAAGCGGGGCTATCGCGGCCGGCTCGTGCTAGGGTTGGAGGATACCTCCAGTGTCGCCAGTTGGTGCGGCGGACAGGAGCTCTTGTTCGGCCGGGTCCATGGCCCCAACGAGACTCTCGCCCGCGTCCATGCCGTGACCGCGGACGAGATCCAGGCCCTCGCGGCCTCTATCCTACGCGACGAGTTGCTCCGTCTCGCGGTCATCGGCCCGTACGAGGACGAGGGTATTTTTGAAGAGTTGTTACACTTGCCATAGGGCAATAGAAACCTTTATCCCCGGCCCTTCTCCCGCCATAGGGAGAGGAGAGCAAGACGCGTGACTTTTTGTCGCTCCTCTCCGCGCACGGGGAGAGGAGCCGGGGGCGCCGGGTAGTGTGTATGAGAGAGGGACGATGAGCCAAGGGACCGAGCAATCGCTCGTTATCATCAAGCCGGACGGGGTGCAGCGCGGCATCGCCACGACGATCCTGGAGCGTTTGGAGCGGCGCGGGCTCAAGCTCGTGGGACTCAAGCTGATGCAGGTGTCGCGTGAGTTGGCCGAGCAGCACTACGGCGTACACAAGGGCAAGCCGTTCTACGAGGGCCTTGTCTCCTACATCACGTCGGGGCCGGTCGTCGTCGCGGCCTTCGAGGGTCCCAACGCGATCGCCGCGATCCGCGCGACGATGGGGGCGACGAATCCGTCGCAGGCGGCTCCAGGCACGATCCGCGGGGACTTTGCCCTCGATATCGAGCGTAACCTCATCCATGGCTCCGACTCGCCCGAGTCGGCCGCGCACGAGGTCCAGCTGTTCTTCGGCGGCGACGTGCTGTCGTATGGCCGCGACACCGATCGGTGGATCCTCGGGTGAGCGGAGACGGGACGGCGCCCCTGGCCCTCGTCTCGGGCGGGGCGGGCTTCATCGGATCGCACCTCTGCCGTGCGCTGTTGGATCGCGGTCTCGACGTGTTGTGCGTCGATAACCTGCTGACCGGGGCCGAACGCAACCTGCGCGATTGCCAGGACGCGCCCGGTTTCCGCGTATTGTACCATGACGTCACGCGGCCGCTCGACGCTTCCGCCCTCGACGGACGCGCGCCGGCCTACATCTTTCACCTTGCCAGCCCGGCCAGCCCGCCCGACTACTTCCGCCTCCCCCTAGAGACGATGCGGGTCAACAGCGAGGGGACGCGGCTGCTGCTGGAATTGGCCCGCGAAACGGGGGCGCACTTTCTCTTCGCGTCGACCTCCGAGGTATACGGCGACCCACTGGTCCACCCACAGACGGAGGGCTATTGGGGCAACGTCAACCCCAACGGGGTGCGCTCGGTCTACGATGAGGCCAAGCGCTTCGGCGAGGCGCTCGTGATGCACTACCATCGCTCCGGTGTGGCCGACGCGCGCATGGTGCGCATCTTCAACACGTACGGTCCCCACAGCCGGCCCAGCGACGGACGGGTCGTCCCCAACCTGCTGACCCAGGCCCTGCGCGGCGAACCGCTCACGATCTACGGCGACGGCTCGCAGACGCGGTCGTTCTGTTACGTCAGCGACCTCGTGCGCGGTATTCAGGCGGCGATGTTCACGTCGGACACGGCGGGCGAGGTGTACAATCTCGGCAACCCGGACGAGTACACGATTAACCAGTTCGCCGACGAGATCGAGCGCATCTTCGGGCGCGACCTGGGCCGCGACTATCGTCCGCTGCCGTCGGACGACCCCACGCGCCGGCGCCCCGACATCTCTAAAGCGCGCCGCGCGCTGGGTTGGGAGCCGCGTATCGGCCTCGAGGAGGGGCTGCGCGGCGCGGCCGCCTGGTTCGAGGAGTCGATGCTGGCGGAGCAGGCGGCGCGGTGAGCGGCCCCACACAGGAGGCGGAGGAACGCATGTCTGAGACGGGACGACGCGCGGAGGGCGCGCCGCTGGGCGAACAAGGCGGCGGCCCGGCCGATCACGATGGGAGCATCTCTCCGGCCGAGGCCCGCGCGATGGACCTCGAGCCCGGCGAGGTCGCCGAGGAAGAGGATCTCGAGGAAGAGGTTCCGCAACAGGTTGCGATCGGGAAGCGCCTGACCGATTGGCGGACGCTTCTCTCGTTCGGGATCGCGGTGGCCATCCTGGTCTTCGCGATCCTTAAAGCGGGCATCAAGTGGGACGTGACGTGGCACGTGCTCAAGACCGCCAACCCGGCGTTCTTTTTGCTAGCCTTCGCCTCCTACTACATCTCGTTCCCGATCCGCACGCATCGCTGGCGTCGCCTGATGCACAACGCCAACCATGGCCCGTTGCAGCAGAAGATCGATCACTACCCGACGTGGGATCTGACGGAGATCCTCTATCTGTCGTGGTTCGCCAACGTCGTCATCCCGGCGAAGCTTGGCGACGTGTACCGCGCGTTCCTGGCGCGCCGCTGGATCGGGGTCTCGCTCTCGCGCACGGTCGGCACGATCCTGGCCGAGCGTATTCTGGACCTCATGGTGTTGTTCCCACTTTTGCTGGCCGGCGCGTTCCTCACTTTCCAGTCCACGCTATTTACGGCACACGACGCGAACATCCGGCTCGCGTTGCTCTTCGGGTTCGTGCTCGCCGTCCTGGCGGGCGTGTTCCTGGCCGTGATCTGGATCGCCGGGGACAGTGTGCTGCGCGTCTTGCCACACCGCCTGCACGACATCTACACGCACTTCCGCCACGGCGCCGTCGCGTCCTTCGGTAAAGAGGCGCCGTCGTTGATCGGGCAAACGGTCGTCGTGTGGTTGCTCGAGGGGGCGCGCCTCACCTTTATTCTCGCGGCGCTCGGCCTGCTCGCGCCCGGCAAGATCGGTCCGTCGGCCGCCATTTTCTTGGCGCTGGGCTCGTCGGTCTTGACGACGTTGCCGCTCACGCCGGGCGGCCTCGGCGTCGTCGAGTCCTTCATCGCGGCGGTACTGGTGGTATTGAGCGTCCACGGCGGCGCGTCGACCGGCGCCGCGGTCGCCGTGCTGGACCGCGTCATCAGCTACTTGAGCATCGTCATCATCGGCTTCCTGCTGTACATCTTCGGCAGTAAGGCCCATCTGCCCCCACCGTCGACCCAGCGCGCGATTAACTCCGTAGCCGCTCAGGCGCGGTGATGATTAAAGCCATGTGGCCTGCGGCTCCAGCCGTGGGCCGCGCCGAGGGTGTATGCGCATAGGCGTCGACGTCGCGGCGGCGGTTAATCAGCGCGCCGGGATCGGGCGCTACGCGCGCGGGGTGCTCGGCGCGTTCGCGGCCGCGGATACGCGCGATTGGGTGCTGCGGGTCGCGCCGCGCTCGAACGACAACGCCTACGACGGATCGCAACCAGCCTTCACGCGCGGCCGCGATGTCGTCCTGCCGATCTCCGAGCGCCTGCTGTGGATCGCCTGGCAACGTCTGCGCCTGCCCTTGCCACCCGACCTGCTGGCGGCGCGCCTCGACGTGTTTTACAACCCGGACTTTCTGCTCCCGCGCCTGGCCTACGCGCCGGGCGTCTGCACGGTTCACGACCTCGGCTTCATGACCGTACCGGAGTGCGCGTTCCCGAAGCTGCGCGACCTGTTGTCGCGCGCCGTCCCGTGGTCTATCGCGCGCGCGCGCCTCGTCATGGCCGTGTCGGAGCACACCAAGCGTGACCTCGTGGCGCTGCTCGGCGTCCCGCCCGAGCGTATCCGCGTGGCGGGCAACGCCGTCGACGCCGTGTTTCAGCCCGTCCACGACCCCGCGTGGCGCGCGGCCGAGCGCCGTCGCCTCGGTCTGCCCGCGCGCTTCTTGCTGACCGTGGGGACGCTCGAGCCGCGCAAAAACCTTGTCCTCCTCCTCGAAGCTATGGCGCTGTTGCGCGACAGGGGACAGAGCATTCCGCTCGTCGTGGTGGGACGCGAGGGATGGCTGTACGAGCCGATCTACGAGCGCGTCGACCTGTTACGGCTGCGCGACGATGTCCACTTCTGGCGCCACGCCGACGACCGCGACCTGCTGGCGCTCTACAACCTCGCCGATGTCATGGTTTTCCCCTCGCTGTACGAAGGGTTTGGCGTCCCGCCCCTCGAGGCGCTTGCCTGCGGGGCCATCGTGGTCTGCTCGAACGCGTCGTCGTTGCCCGAGGTCGTCGGCGACGCCGCGCTGTTGATCGATCCGCACGACCCCGCTGGATTGGCGGACGCGATCGAGCGCGCCCTGCGCGACGAGGCGCTGCGCCGAACGCTCGCCGCGCGCGGTCCGGATCAGGCGGGGCGCTATAGCTGGCGGGCCAGCGCGGCGAGTGTCCTGGCGGCGCTGCGTGAGGCCTCGGGGTGAGCGATCGCCGCCCGCTCGTCGCCGTCAACGGCCTTTTTCTCGATCATCCTCATACGGGAACCGGCGTCTACACGCGCGAAGTGCTTGCTCTCCTCGCGGCCGGGATGGACGGGGATGCACGGCGCTACGTCGTGCTCGGACACGCGGAGCACGCTGGGCATGCGGGGGACGCCGGCCACGTGGGGGACACCGGGCACGTGGGGGACGCGGCGCGGCGATTGCCTTATGTGCGATTGGAGGGGCCGCTACGCCGACGTTCGGCCAAGGCCGAGAAGGTGCTGTGGGAGCAGACCCTTTTACCCCTGGCGGTAGCGCGGCTGCGCGCCGACGTGCTCTACGCCCCCTACTTTAGTTTGCCGCTGCTGCCCGGCGCGCCGACCGTCACGACGGTCCACGACCTCATCCCACTGGTTCTGCCGGAGTATGCGCCTTCGACCGCTTTCAAGTCTTATTTTCGTCTCGTGAGCGCGGCGACGCGCCGGGCCGACGCGGTCGTGACCGACTCGCGTCATTCGGCCGGCGACATCGCTCGTGTGCTCGACGTCCCGCCCGAGCGCATCTACGTCATCCCCCTGGGTGTCGATCCCGTCTACTCACTGCCGGTCCCGAGCGAGCGTAAAGAGGCGTTGCGCGTGCGCCTGGGGCTGCCCGAGCGATTCATTTTGTACCTGGGGGGGACCGATCCGCGCAAAAACGTCGTCGTGCTCTTGCGGGCGCTGCGCGCGCTGCGTGACTGGGGCCGACGTATCCCGCCTCTCGCTCTGGGGTCGCCCCGCCGCGCTCGTCCGGCCCAGTGGGGTCCTGACCCGCGCGAAGAGGCCATGCGTTTGGGCGTCGCCGACGACGTCGTTTTCCTCGATTGGATCGCCGACGAGGATAAGCCCGCGCTCTACGCGACTGCCGTGGCCTTTGCGTACCCGAGCCGCTATGAGGGCTTTGGTCTTCCACCACTCGAAGCCATGGCCGCGGGCGCGCCGGTGCTGTGTGCGGATAGTTCGTCGCTACCCGAGGTGACGGGCGACGCGGCGCTGCTGCTCGACCCCGACGACATGGAGAGTTGGGCCGAGGCGCTCGTCCGTGTGAGCGAAGACGACGCGCTGCGGGCCGACCTGTCGGCGCGCGGCCGCGTACAGGCGCGGCGCTTCACGTGGGAGGTCACGGTCGCGGGGCTGCGCGACGTGTTTGAGCGCGTGCTTGCGTAGGACACGCTGATAGGCGGCGCCTATGACATTTGTCATAGCCAAAACGCGACATTCCACACTTACCATCGCTCCGGCCGCGCCCTACACTGGCTTTGTAGGGAACAGCAGGTCGGTGTGACAGGAGGAGTGTGATGGTGGGGACCACGGTGGAGCGCGGGGACGACACGGCGTCGTTCCTCGATGGGACCGCGGATGGGACCGCGCGAGGAGCGCGGCCCGGCGACGCGGTTGTACGGCTGGACGGTGTATCGAAGTCATTCGGCGGTGTGCGGGCGCTGTGCGACGTGAGCGTCGCGGTGCGACCGGGCGAGGTGGTGGCGATGCTTGGGCCGAACGGAGCCGGTAAGACGACGGCTATCAGCATCATGCTGGGCCTGCGCACGGCCTCGACCGGGCAGGCGCGCCTGCTGGGGTTGGACCCGCGCGACCCGCGGGCGCGCAGCCGCTGCGGCGTCATGCTGCAAGAGTCGGGCGTGCCCTTCACCCTTAAAGTGCGCGAGTTGATCGATCTGTTCCGTAGCTACTATCCACGGCCTTTGCCGACAGCTCAGGTGATCGAGCAGGCCGGCCTGACGGAGAAGGCGGAGGCTCGGGCGGGCGAGCTCTCGGGCGGGCAGCGGCAGCGCCTGTATTTCGCGCTGGCTATTTGCGGGGATCCCGAGGTCATCTTTCTCGATGAACCGACCGCGGCGCTCGACGTCGAGTCGCGGCGCGGCTTCTGGACGCAGGTGCGTGCCTTCGTGCGGGCGGGTAAGACGATCGTGCTCACGACGCATTACCTGGAGGAGGCCGACGCGCTGGCGGACCGCGTGGTCGTTATCGACCACGGGCGCGTCATCGCGGACGCGACGCCGGCGGCGATCAAGGCGCGCGTGGCCGGGAAGCGGGTGAGCTTCGATCTGGCTCGGCCCGTCGACGACGGGGTCTTCGCGGGCCTGCCGGTGCGGCGTCTCGATCTTTCGAACGGTCACGCCACCCTGCTCAGTACCGAGCCTGAGGAGGTATTGCGCGCCCTGTTCGCGCGCGATGTGGCGCTGCATAACCTCGAGGTCGTCGGCGCGGGCCTGGAGGATGCCTTTCTTACTCTCACCCATCAAGAGGAGGCGTAACATGAGCACTGTTGTTGTCGCGAACCAGACGGGGCGCGTGGTCGCGCCGATCGGGCCGATGCTGTGGCGGCAGACGGTGTCCGAGTTCCTGCGGCTGTGGCGCAACCCCGGTTTCAGCGTGGTGAGTCTGCTGTTGCCGACGATTTTCTTCGCCTTTTTCGGCTTGCCCAATGCGCACTATCACCAGGGGGGCGTGAGCGCGGGCGCCTACATTCTGGCCTCGTTCAGCGCCTACGGCGTCATCAGCGTGATGCTGTTCTCGTTTGGGGTCGGCGTGGCGGTCGAGCGCGGACAGCGCACTAACGTGCTGACACGGGCCACGCCGTTGCGTCCGTCGGTCTATCTCTTGGCCAAGGTGGCGACGGCCCTGGTCTTCGCTCTGTTGATGCTCGTGATCCTGTTCGCGTTCGCGGCGGCGGCCGGCGGCGTGCGCATGGACGCGGGGGCATGGGTCACACTGACCGTTCGCTTGCTGCTCGGCTCACTGCCCTTCATCGCGCTGGGCTTCGCTGTCGGATATCTGGCCAGCCCCAACGCCGCCGCCCCGATCATCCAAATAATCTTTTTGGTTCTCTCCTTCGCTTCGGGGCTCTTTCTGCCTATAACCATGCTGCCCCACTTTATTCAGCAGATCGCGCCGTACCTTCCGACGAACCGGTTCGGCCAATTGGTCTGGGACGCTGTCGGCGCACGGACCGACGACCCCCTCGGCAGCAACGTGCTGTGGTTGCTGGGCTATGGGATCGTCTTCGCCGTGATTGCCGTCCGCGCGTACCAGCGCGACGAGCAGAAGACGTTCGGGTGAGCGGAACCGGCCGTGATGCCGTTAGGGGGTCGTGATAGACTCAAACAAGCGATGCGCCAAGAGCCTACGGTCCAGATCCCATAATAGCCCGATAGTTGTGGAAGGAAACCGCTGATGATGGGAAGCCTTCGTCGCCTTCGTCTCGTCATGGCCGCACTGATCCTCGCCGTCCTACTACCCCCATCCCTGGTCAGCGCCGGCGGCGCCCCTCTGGCCGCTATTGGACGGGAGAGTCTCCGCGTCAATTTCGGTGACTTCCAGTCACAGGCCGAACTGACCTACCCCGCCGCCGCCGTGCAGCGCCGTCCGGCGGTTATCCTGATCCCTGGATCGGGGCTGGAGAATATGAATGCCGCTATCTGCGCGGCGGGGCCGGGCAGCCCCGTCCTCTCGCATAACTTCTTGGATATCGCCACTTACTTAACGCCGCGCGGCTTCGTCGTGCTACGCTACAACAAGCATTACGTCACGGGACCGTGCCAGGGCGACTACCAGGCGTTCTATACCAAGCTTACCCTCCAACAGATGCTGCGAGACGCCGAGCGGGTTCTCGCCGCCGCCGAAGCCGACCCCCACGTCGACGCGCATCGCATCTACCTGTACGGCTGGAGCGAGGGCAGCACGATCGCGGCGGCCCTGGCCGCGCGCCACCCCGAACTGGCGGGACTGATCGTGCAAGGGCCGGTCGCGCGCTCGTGGCGCGACACGTTCCTGTATCAGATCACGGAGGTGGGCATCCCGTACCTGCGCCGCTTCGCCCTCGATGGCCGCGTCACGGCGACGACGTTGCGCCAGGCCTACGCCGGGCCCGGCGGCCTCGTGGCGCGCGGCGTCGTGATCTACCTGGCCGATCCGCGGGCTTTCCAAAAGGGCCATGTCGCGATGAATCCGTTTATCGACCGCAATCACGACGGGGCGATCGACATCAACACTGAGTTTATTCCCGCCCTGCCGTTCGAGCTCAACGTCCTGCTCGGCCCTCACGGTCCCTTGCGCCTCTATGGCCCGGGTTACGCGCTGCCCACCGTGACGGCGCAGGCCCCTCGGCTCACGCTGCCGGTGCTGATCCAGCAGGGCGCCAACGACGCGAACGTGCCGCCCGCCGGCGCGCGCGAGCTCAACGCGGCGTTGGGCGCGAGCGGCGCCGGCGACCACACGCTGAACATCTATCCCGGCCTCGGCCATTCGCTCGGCCCGGCGGCCTCGGTCATCGCCGACAACTTCCGCCCCATCGCGATGGCTCCACTCAGCGATACAGCCAATTGGCTGATGCGGCATAGTATGAGGTAGGAATCGCGGATCGATGAGGATGGATAATAGATGGCGGCACGGACGGAGAAAGATCAACCGGTGGAGATAGGGCGCTCATTGGAGGGGGGAGGGGAAACGTCGTGCGGCGCGGCTCCTCCCCTCGCGGAGTCCGGTAGACGGTACGCCCTTGCGGGGCGGTTGTTCGGGTTACTCTGGCTGCTGTTCCTCGTGTACCCGGTCGTGACGCTGCTGCGGACGCGGCCGCTGACCGGGCGCCCGCTCATCGCGCTAGCCGCGCTGCTCATCTTCGCCGCCGTCTACGCGCGGGAGGCTGTCCTGCGGCGCAACTGGTTCGTCCACCCGCCCACGGGCCGCACGCCTGGCTCCACATGGATCGTGCTCGCCTTCCTCGCGGCCGTGCCGCTCGCCCTCACGCTGACCTACCGCGATAGCAGTTGGCTGTACCTCTTTATCTACACAGGTACCGCGTCGAGCATGATGCTCCCGGCGCGCCATGCGAGCCGCATTGTCGCCGCCCTCACGCTGTGCATAGCCGCGCTTGGCCTGGGCCTGCACGCGGAGTGGTCGACGCTGCTGTACGTCGTCCTTTTGATCCCCGCGGGCGGCTACAGCATTATCAGCTCCGTGCGCATGGGCGCGACTATTAGGGAGTTGCGCGCGGCGCGCGAGGAGATCGCGCGCCTGGCCGTCGGCGAGGAGCGGCTGCGCTTCGCGCGCGACTTGCACGACTTGTTGGGCCATAGCCTCTCGCTCATCGTGCTCAAGAGTGAGTTGGCGGGGCGTTTAGTGGACGACGCTCCGGGCCGCGCGGCCGCCGAGATCCGCGACGTGGAGGCGGTGGCGCGGGACGCTTTGCGCGAGGTGCGGGAGGCCGTGGCCGGCTATCGGCGGCCGACGCTGGCGGATGAGTTGCGCGGCGCGCGCGAGATCCTGGCCGCGGCCGGCATCGCCTATTGGTGCGATGCCGCGCCGGCCGGCCTGTCGCCCGCCGTGGAGTCCGTTTTGGCGTGGGCCGTTCGCGAGGGGGTGACGAACGTGGTCCGCCATAGCCGCGCCCGGCACTGCACGATTCAAATCGCGTGTCTCGACGGGCGCGCCAGCGTCGAGATCGTCGACGACGGCGTGGGCGCGGCCGTGCCGGCGCCGGCCGGGAGTGGTCTGCCCGGGTTAGCCGAGCGCGTAGCCGCCCAGGCCGGTCTCCTCGACGTCGGTCCTGGACCCACGGGCGGGTTTCGCTTATGCGTGAGCGTCCCCCGCGGCGCCACCGGGGCGGCCGACGAGGCCCGTGAGGCCGACGAGGCCGACGTGTCCCGTGAGGCCGACCGGTCGCGGGGCGGCGGTGTGACGCTGGCGCGGCAAAGATGATCAGGGTCCTGCTGGCCGAGGATCAGGCCATGGTACGCGGCGCGCTCGCCGCCCTACTCGCGCTCGAGGGCGACATCGACGTCGTCGCCGAGGTTGCGCGCGGGGACGCGGTGGTCCCCGCGGCGTTAGCCTCCCGGCCGGACGTGGCGCTCCTCGACATCGAGATGCCCGGCAGGGATGGCCTGTCCGCGGCGGCGGACTTGCGTGCGGCGCTGCCGTCGTGCCGCGCGCTCATCCTGACGACCTTTGGGCGGCCGGGCTATTTGCGGCGCGCCATGGAGGGTGGAGCCGCGGGTTTTCTGCTCAAAGACGCTCCCGCCACGCAACTCGCGGTCGCCATCCGCCGGGCTGTCGCGGGCGAGCGTGTCGTCGATCCCGCCCTCGCTATGACGGCGTTGAGCGAGGGCGGCAACCCGCTCTCGGAGCGCGAACGCGCCGTCCTGGCGGCGGCCGCGCCGGGCGACAGCGTCGCCGCGATCGCGGCCGCCCTGTATCTGTCCGAGGGCACCGTCCGCAACTACCTCTCGTCCGCTATCCAGAAGCTCGAGGTACACAACCGCGCGGAAGCCGCGCGCCTGGCCGAGCGGAAGGGATGGCTCTAGCGTCTGACGCCTCGTTTGTCCCTTTTCGTCCGCGGCGCGACCGTGCGTTACAGGCTGGCCCTGACCGCCTCAAGGATGCTATCGGCCCCGTGTTCGAGCAGCAGTCCGGCGAGACGCTCGCCGAGCCCGACGGGATCGGTCACGGGGCCGCTCAAACGGTCGCGCACCAGGAGCGTTCCGTCTTCGGAGGCGACGACGGCGTCCAGGGTCAGCGTGTCGCCGTCGAGGCGCCCGAGCGCGCCGATGGGTATGCGACAACCGCCCTCCAGCACCGCCTGCAGCCGGCGCTCGGCCACGCAGCACGTCGTCGTCGCGGGATCGTTGAGGGGAAGGACGAGCTCGCGCATGGGGTGGTCGTCGACGCGCGCCTCTATCCCGAGGGCGCCCTGGCCGCCGGCCGACAACACCGTCTGTTCGTCGAGGTAGGCCGTGATGGCGTCCGCGCGGCCGAGGCGGCGCAGCCCGGCGGCCGCGAGCACGAGCGCGTCGTACTGGCCGTCGCGCAGCTTACGCAGCCGCGTGTCGACGTTGCCGCGCACGTCGAGGATGTGGAGGTCGGGGCGGAGATGGAGCAATTGGGCGCGGCGACGCGGCGCGCTCGTGCCGACGCGCGCCCCTGGAGGGAGCGCGTCGAGTCCCGCGTGGCCGGGCGCGACGAGCGCCTCGCGCGGATCCTCGCGAGCGGGGATGGCGACGAGGTCAAGTTCGGGGATCAGAACGCTGGCCATATCCTTGAGTGAGTGGACCGCCAGGTCGATGCGCCCGTCGAGCAGCGCGTCCTCGAGCGTCTTCGTGAAGAGCCCTTTTGTGCCCAGTTCGGCGATCGGGACATCCGGGGCGGCGTCGGCCGGGGCGACGATGCGCTCGATGCGCACCTCCCGATGGGGATAGAGCTTTCGCAACTCCCCCGCAACCCAGTTGGCTTGCCACAGGGCCAGCGCGCTCCCGCGCGTGCCAATCGTTATCGTCTTCGTCGTCATCGAATGTCCTTGGCCGCCGAACCCCGGCCCGTGTCCTGTTATAGGCGCCGGAGGGCCGGCGCGTTGCGGCCGGCGTCCTGGCCGGCGTCCTGTTCGGGATAACAGCATAAATAGATGGCATCATTGCTATAATACGCCCGTGGCCCGGCGCGTCTCGCGCCGGCGCGGGCATCTCTATATTTAGGAGGATAACAGTGCGCTTCTTATTGCGGCTTGGCCTTTTCGTCGGCGGGGTGGCCCTTGCCTATCAGGCCGTCGGTCGGGCCTCGGGCGCGTACGCGCGCACGACATGCCCGCATTGCGGCAGCAACGTTGGCGTGTTCTTCCCGCTCGAAGGTATGGAAGTCTACTGCGACAATTGCAACCAGCCGATGGTGCTCAACAAGTCCGGCAACCGTTGGACCGCCGAGGCCGTCAGTTAGTTGTTTTAGTAAAGAGACGTGCGGCGGCGCCCTGGGGCGCCGCCGCCCCCCCCCCCCCACGTCTCTTTACTGTTTATTCCCTGTTGTCGATCTGCGCGCGCTGCAGGTGGCCGCTGTAGTCGACGTAGACGCTTTTAAGCTCGCTGAACTGGTCGATCGCGCTCGTGCCGGCCTCGCGGTGGCCGTTCCCCGTGCCCTTGATGCCGCCGAAGGGGAGCTGGATTTCGGCTCCGATGGTGGGCGCGTTGACGTAGACGATCCCGGCCTCGAGCGTATTGATGGCCCTGAAGGCGCGGTTGACGTCGTGGGTGTAGATCGCCAGCGAGAGCCCGTACTGGGTGCCGTTGGCGACCTGGATAGCCTGCTCGAAGTCGTCGACCGGGATCACCGCGATGCTGGGGCCGAAGATCTCTTCCTGTGCGATGCGCATGTTGGGGTCGACGTCGCCGAACACGGTGGGAGCGTAGAAGTAGCCGGCGCCCAAGTCGTGCTCGGTCATGACGCGTCCGCCCGTGAGGAGCTTGGCGCCCTCGCTCCGGCCAATGCCGCTGTAGCTATGCACCCGCTCCAACTGCTCCCCGTTGATGACCGGCCCGACCTCGACCTCCGGCCGCAGCCCGTCGCCCACCGTGAGCGCCTCGGCGCGGGCCACCAGCCGCTCCTGAACGTCGCGCACGACGTCGCGCTGGACGATCAGACGTGAGCTCGCGGTGCAGCGCTGACCGGCCGTGCCGAAGCCGCCCCATACCGCGCCGTCGATGACGAGATCCAGGTCGGCGTCGTCCATCACCACGATGGCGTTTTTGCCGCCCAACTCCAGCGAGACACGCTTGAGATTGCGGCCGCACGTCGCGGCGATGTGGCGGCCCACCTCGGTCGAACCGGTGAACGATATCGCGGCGACACGCGGGTCTTCCAGCAGCGGCTGCCCCGCCTCCTCGCCGTAGCCCGTCACGAGGTTAAGGACGCCCGCCGGGACGCCGGCCTCGGCGAAGATCTCGACGAGGCGCGTCGCGCAGGCCGGCGTGTCCTCGGCCGGCTTGAGGACGACGGCGTTGCCGCAGAGCAGCGCCGGGAGCGTTTTCCAGCAGGGGATGGCGATGGGGAAGTTCCAGGGCGTGATGAGGCCGACGACCCCGAGCGGTTGGCGCACGGTCATGCAGAATTTGTTGCGCAGCTCGGAGGGGACCGTCTGGCCGAAGTAGCGCCGGCCCTCGCCCGCGATATACTTGGCCATGTCGATGCCCTCTTGTACGTCGCCGCGCGCCTCTTTGAGAACCTTGCCCATCTCGCGGGTCATGAGTTGGGCCAGTTCTTCCTTGCGCTCTTCGAGCAGGCGCGCCACCGTGTACAGAATCTCGCCGCGCTCGGGGACCGGGACCTCGCGCCATGTCCGCTGGGCGCGGGCGGCCGCGTCGACCGCCGCTGTGACGTCTTCTGTCGTCGAGCGCTGGAAGACGCCGATCACCTCGTCGCGCCGGGCCGGGTTTACGCTCTCGAACGTGCCGCCGCGCGCGGCCGCGCGCCACTCGCCGTCGATATAGTTGCGGAACGTCTCCGTCATAATTTATAGTCCTCCCTACTATGCCATGCTGTCGCGCTATGCCATGCTGTCGCGCTATGCCATGCTGTCGCGCTATGCCATGCTGTCGCGCTATGCCATGCTGTCGCGCTATGCCATGCTGTCGCGCCGATAACACTTTCAATTATGGCCGATAGCGTCTCTTACCGGGAGGACAACGCGTAGAAGATTTTTCGTTCGACCCTATCCATTCACTGTTTCTATTCGCCCTGCTCGCCGACGCTGGAGTCCTTGCGCCGGCGTGTCGACCAACCGGATTTGCCGAGGTGCTCGCGGCGATAGCGCTCCACTTCATCCTTGGTGATCGCGCGCACGCGCGGGGCGATCTCTTCGGCCTGCAAGATCCCCGCGCGCTTCGCCCACCGAATCGTCTCGGGCGCAATCCCGAGTTCAGCGGCCGCCTCCTGCGTCGTGTACCACTGCCGCTCTATTGGCACCGGTCGTACCCTCCCGCGTATCTCCCCGCGTATCTCCGGAACGTGTGCTCTTTTTATACGTTTGGTTGGCCGCATTAGATCATTGTCTTGCTAAAATGCAGCGCATCGATGCGTATAATTGTCAACTCTTTTAGGACAGGGTGGAAACCGGACATGTTAGGATGGAAACCGGACATGTTAGGATAGAAGGAATTGGCGCCGAAGGTGTCCTTGTTGTCCACTGAGTGGGCTTGTATGCGTTGGAGGTAAGACTAAGAGGTATGCGGGATTTAGCTCCGTCGGTCCAGCGCTATCTCTGGTGCGTCTATATCATCGCCCTTGGACTCTGCGCCGTCGAACTTCCCGCACTCCTAGCCCAGGTACGGCATTGGCGTGCCGCGCCGGGCGACCTGGCCGTCGTCGTCCTCTTTACGGCGCTGGCGTACGCCTGCGAGCGCGCTCCGCTGCGTGTTAACCCGACAATGATACAAAGCCTTTCTACGTCGGTGTACGTCGCTGTCATTCTCCTTTTTCCGCCTCCGATTCCTCTATTTGTCGTTATTGTCGCTGTTGGCGTCTCCAAAGTTGTGCAGGAGCGCATACCAATCGTTAAGCGAGTCTACAACCTTGCTCATACAACTATTCTTGTTGGAGGGAGCAGCCTTATACTTGTTCATATCTCCCCATCTGAAATTCCCCTGTCGTCGTCGCATCTAGTAGCCGCTACGCCGCGTGTCGCCCTGTTGCTCCCAATCTATTACACCCTTGATGTAGGACCCATGGTGGTTTTGCAAGCTCTCCTTGAGCGGTGTTCGCCGCGGCAGATTTGGCTCCATGCGTACCGCCGTACCTTGGTGACCGAATTGGCGGCGGGGGTGGTCGGAATCCTTGCCGCAACTGTCTGGTACGTCGAGCCTGTATATCTAGCCCTTTTTATCGTTCCGATCGCGGCCCTCCACAGCGCCTTTCGCGCTATCGTTGAACGTGAGGAGCGTGCTGGGGTGTTGCGGCGGAGGGGCGAGCAACTGGAAGCGATCTTAGTGACGGTCGGCCAGTTGCAACTTCCCGGACCCGACGTGCTCACGTCCCTGGTTAAAGCGGCGTGCGATATTAGCGGCGCCCGCGTCGGCGGAGTTTACGTGGTCGACGTCAAGGAGCCTGGAGTCCTCTATCTGCATGTGACAGTCCCATCTGATACGTCGGCAATTGCTCTACCTGCGCGTCGTTCCATGCCGATAGGTGGACAAGGCATTAGGGTCCAGATGGAGGATCAGGAATATTCCGTACTCATCCCTCTAGAAGAGGATCGAAGTGGGGTCGTGAGTTTGCTTTGGCTAGAAGGTGTTGCGACGGAGGTAAAGGATTATCTCGACGTGCTGGCGATTCTTGCGGCACAGGGCAGGGTAACGTTGGAAAATCGGCGCCTCCACGAGCGCGCCCTGGCGCGCGCCTCGGAGGACTCGCTGACCGAGCTTTTAAATCATCGCAGCCTGCAGAGCCGCTTTGACGAAGAACTGGCGCGTTCGACCCGCACAAGCCGTCCCGTCAGCTTTTTAATGGTCGATCTCGACGATTTTGGGCTGATCAACAACGCTCACGGGCATCAGTCAGGCGACGCGGTCATCGTTGCTGTCGCCGGCGCCTTACGCGAGAGCGCGCGCGCGAGTGACGTGTTGGGCCGCTATGGCGGTGATGAGTTTGCCTTGATTCTCCCCGACACGGATCTCCGCGAAGCGATAGAGGTCGCCGAGCGCATCCGCGCCGCGATCGCGTCACTGCGGGTTGTGACGTATGCAGCCACGATCCGCGTGAGTTCCAGCATCGGCGTCTCCACGTTCCCTCTGCACGGCCGTACGCGCGAGGATCTCGTCCGTGCGGCCGACGAGGCTTCCTATGCCGCTAAAGGGGCTGGTAAGGGGCGGGTAGCGCTGCCCGAAGATGCAGTCCTAACTCTGGAGAGCGATCACCGGCGTTTGCGCGATCAGTTGGCGAACGCCAACATGGCGACGGTCGAGGCGCTCGCCGCCGCCGTCGACGCCAAGGACGGCTATACCTACGGACACTCTCGTCGCGTGAGCGCGTACGCCGCCGCCATCGCGTACGCGTTGGGCCTGCCGAGATCGGACGTGGCGCGTCTACGGTTGGCGGGCCTCTTGCACGACGTGGGCAAGATCGGGATACCCGACGCGATCCTGACGAAACCGGGGCCGCTCGACGCGGATGAGTATGACATCGTGAAAGAGCATCCAGTTCTCGGCGCGCAGATGCTAGAAGCCGTGCCCTTCCTGCGGGAGATTCTGCCCGCGGTGCGGCACCACCACGAGCGATGGGACGGGGCGGGCTATCCAAACGGGCTGAATCAATCGTCTATTCCGCAAGACGCCACCATCATTATGGTCGCCGACGCTTTCGACGCTATGACGAGTTCGCGTACGTACCGTCCGGGCTTGCCCTGGCACGAGGCGCATCGTCGGGTCCTGGCCGGTCGCGAGGCGCAGTTCGCGCCCGCTATCGTCGACGCGTTCGAGCGCGCGCTCAACGATGGGACCATGCGTGAGCCAGCCGATGAGCCACTAGGAGAGGATGTCGAGGCCGGCTAGCGCCCCTACGTCCGCGGGGAGCAACACTTACGGTATCCTTACAGGGGTTGACTCTCGTTATCGTTGGTAGTAACATTGCATTACGAAGATGCATTGTCTTCACGTACTCTCATAGCCCGGAGGACGAACTACCATGAAAAACATCATTGCGCTCGGCAACCTGGTCCGCACCAATCACCACTGGACGCGCGCGTTGGTCGCGCTCAACGTGGCGGCCGTGTTTGTAGCGACGGCCCGACCGGATACGTGGCATTGGGGATGAGCCAAGCCTAGAGGGTAGAGGCGCGGCGCGTGGGATTTTTGTCGCGACCGGCGCACTACTTTAAATAAAGAAACGGACCCCGGCTTGTGCCAGTAGCACAAGCTGGGGTCCGTTTCTTTGCGCGAGATACACGCATCGGGGATGGCGCGACAGCGCCACCGGCTACCGGTGGTTTGCGGCCGTGTGGCGGACGGCCTCCTCGAAGATGCTGAGTCCCTCGTCGACTTCACTGTCCGAGATGTTGAGGGCTGGAAGGAAACGCAGCACCTGGTCTTTGTAGCCGCAGGAGAGCAGCAGCAAGCCGTTCTCGATGCAGCGGTCGCGCACGGCCTCGGAGAGCATGCCGTCCGGGCCGCCATCGGGTTGCGAGAACTCGACCGCGTTCATGAGCCCCAGGCCGCGCACCTCCGCGATGGCGGGAACCTCGGCTTGCAGCGCGCGCAGGCGCGTGCGGATGACGTCGCCCTGCCGCGTCGCGTTGTCGAGCATACCCTCTTCGCGGATGGCGTCGATCGTGGCGAGGGACGCGGCGCACGAAACCGGGTTGCCGCCGAAGGTGCTGCCATGAGCCCCCGAGGGCCACCGCTCCATGATGTCGCGCCGGGAACTGATCGCCGCCAGGGGGAAGCCCGAGGCGATGCCCTTGGCCATGATCTGCACGTCGGGCACGATCTGGGAGTGCTCGGTGGCGAACCAATGGCCCGTGCGCCCGAAGCCGGTCTGCACTTCGTCGGCCAGGAGCAGGATGCCGTACTGATCGCACAGCGCGCGCAGGCGTTGCAGGTACCAGGCCGGGGGCACGATGAAGCCGCCCTCGCCCTGTATCGGCTCGACGAGCATGGCCGCGACCTCGTGCGGGTCGACGATCTGCGCGAACTGGCGCTCGATGTGGTCGGCGCAGGCGCCGACACAGCCGCCTTTGCAGTCGTGGCCGAGCTGGCAGCGCAGCCCATACGGGAAGGGCATGAAGTACACGGAGGGCATGAGCGGTTCGTAACCCTCGCGGTAATGCACTTTGGACGTCGTCATCGACATGGCTCCGTAGGTGCGGCCGTGGAAGCCGCCCTGGAAGCCGAGCACGATCTTACGCCCGGTGACGTAGCGGGCGAGCTTGATGGCGGCCTCGACCGCCTCGGCGCCTGTATTCGTCAAGAAGGTCACGTCGAGCTCACCGGGTGTGATCGTGGCCAGCTTCTCGGTCAGGCGGATGTTCGTCTCGTAGTGCGCGACGGTGGCGGACGGGTGAACAACCTTTTGCATCTGCGCCATGGCCGCCGCGAGCACGCGTGGATGGCTGTGTCCGGTATTGACGGTGGCGATGCCCATGGCAAAATCGAGGTAGCGCCGACCGTCGACCGACCACATGTAGCTGCCCTTGGCCCGGTCGATCACGACATTCGAGCTACGCCCAAGGACAGGCGCGAAGTGGCGCTGCTCGACGTCGAGCAATTCCCGCGCCTTCGTCTGTGTTTCGCTGATCATTTACCGCCTCCTTTCCAATCCGTCTAGATTGTAAGGGGAACAGTGGTCGGGGAACAAAGAGATGTGTCGAACACAATTCGTCAACGTTCGGGTGATCTCGGGTGATGTAGGACTAGGTTCCCGCTATACGTCGCACGACACTGGGCCCGGTCTCCAAGGGCGCCCTATTGATAGGAGTATTGATAGGCGATACCTATTGTTTGCCGTGGGTTGACAATCTTTGCGTGTGCTATGATACGGGCAAACTGACGCGCGGCGCCTGCCCGCGTCCGTTCTGGTGTGTTCGCGTCGATGGGCGACGACGTAACCGTTTGGAAGATCTGTCGCCCGATCACCATGCTCAAAGGGGAGTGACCGATGCCCGAGTTCCCCGGTATGCCCGTGCCCGAGGATGGGCAGCGTATCGTTTTCGAGAATAGCCGGCCGCGGGTAGCGAACAATCCGATAATCCCTTTCATTCGCGGCGACGGGATCGGGCCGGATATCTGGAACGCGAGCCAACCCGTCTTCGACGCCGCTGTTGCCCACGCCTTTAACGGCGCGCGGGCTATCCGCTGGATGGAGGTGTTTGTCGGCGAGGAGGCCAACAAACGCTATGGCGCGTATTTGCCCGACGCCTCGGTCGATGCGTTGCGCTACTTCGGCGTGGGGATCAAGGGGCCGCTCACGACCCCGGTCGGCGGCGGGATGCGCTCGCTCAACGTGTCGCTGCGGCAGATCTTCGACCTCTATGCGTGCATCCGACCCGTTCGCTACTTCACGGGTGTGCCGAGCCCGGTCAAACAGCCCGAGAAGCTCGACGTCGTCATTTTTCGTGAGAACACCGAGGACGTCTACTCCGGCATCGAGTTCGCCGCCGGAACGCCCGAGGCGAACCGCCTGATCGGCCTATTGCGCGACGATTTCGGCAAGAACGTGCGCGCCGAGTCGGGGATCGGCATTAAGCCGATGAGCCGCTTTGGCTCGCAGCGCCTGGTGCGCCGCGCCATCGAGTACGCGATCGAGCACAAGCTGCCGAGCGTGACCCTCGTACACAAGGGCAACATCCAGAAGTTTACCGAGGGCGCGTTTCGCGACTGGGGCTACGAACTCGCCCGGAATGAGTTCCCCGCGCAGACGATCGGCGAGGATGAGTTGTACGCCCGGTATGACGGGCGCGCCCCGGCCGGACGCATCGTGATCAAGGACCGCATCGCCGACTCGATCTTCCAACAGGTGTTGTTGCGGCCCGAGGAGTACGCGGTCCTGGCGACGTCGAACCTCAACGGCGACTACCTCTCCGATGCGTGCGCGGCGCAGGTCGGTGGCCTGGGGATGGCTCCCGGCGCCAACATCGGCGACGGCGCCGCGATCTTCGAGGCCACTCACGGGACGGCCCCGAAATACGCCGGCCGCGACATGGTCAACCCGAGTTCGGTGATCCTGTCCGGCGCGATGATGCTGGAGTACCTGGGATGGGGACAGGCCGCCGAGCTTATCTATCGCGGTCTCGAGCGCACGATCGCGCAAAAGAAGGTGACCTACGATCTGGAGCGGCAGATGGAAGGAGCGACGAAGCTGAGTACATCCGCGTTCGGACGGGCAATTGTAGGTAATATGGGGTAGGGTTTTGCCTCGATAGAGGGCGCGGTTGTACGGCCCGGTGCAGCCGGACGCCCGTCGAGGTCCGCCGATGGTAGAGGGGCGCCCGCGATCGAGAGGCGCCCGGACGGAGGAGAAGAGTGCTGGAGCATGACGTCTTAATTATTGGAGGCGGCCTCGCGGGGATGCGGGCGGGTGTGGAAGCGTGCAAGACCGCCGACACCGCCATCATCAGCAAGGTCCACCCCATGCGCAGCCACTCGGGCGCGGCGCAGGGGGGTATCAATGCGGCCGTAGCCAAGGAGGACTCCTGGGAGACCCACTGGTTCGACACGGTCAAGGGTAGCGATTATCTGGCCGATCAGGACGCCGCCCAGGTGCTGACGAAAGAGGCTCCGGAGAACATCTACGAGCTCGAGCACATGGGGGCGCTGTTCAGCCGTACGCCCGATGGGCGCATCGCCACGCGCCCCTTCGGCGGCGCCGGCTTCCCGCGGACGTGCTTCGTGGCCGACATCACCGGCCACGTTCTACTGCAAACGCTCTACGAGCAACTCGTCAAGAACGACGTCAAGGTGTACGAGGAGTTTTTCGTTACCGACCTCATCGTCGTCGACGGCGTCTGCCGCGGCGTGGTGGCGATGGACTTGATGAGCGGCGACTTCTTCGAGATCCGCGCCAAGGCTGTCATCCTGGCGACCGGCGGCGCCGGCCGCGTCTTCTACAAGAGCACCAACGCCCTCATCTCGACCGGCGACGGGATGGCGCTGGCCTACCGCGCCGGCGCGCCGCTCGAGGACATGGAGTTCGTGCAGTTCCACCCCACCACATTGGCCAGCAACGGCGTTCTCATTACCGAGGGCGCGCGCGGCGAGGGGGCGTACCTGCTCAACTCCGAGGGTGAGCGCTTCATGGCCAAGTACGCTCCCAACAAGCTCGAACTCGCCAGCCGCGACGTCGTGTCGCGCGCCGAGGCCGACGAGATCGCGGCCGGCCGCGGCGTCGACGGCTGTGTGCTGCTCGACCTACGTCATATGGGCGAGGCCAAGATCGAGGAGCGGTTGCCGCAGATCCGCGAACTAGCGATCGACTTTGCGGGGATCGATCCGGTCGTCGCGCCGGTCCCGATCAAACCGGGCGCGCACTACACGATGGGCGGCGCGTGCTGCGATATCGACGGCCTGACCCCCATACAGGGTCTCTACGCCGCCGGCGAGGTCGCCTGCGTCAGCGTCCACGGCGCCAACCGTCTGGGCGGCAACTCGCTGCTGGAGACGGTCGTGTTCGGACGGCGCGCGGGCCGCGCGGCCGCCGCGTGGGTCAAGAACGTGCCCATGCCCGAGCTGCCGGCCGACGCGGTGCGCCGGGCCGCGGCTACCCGCGACAGTATGCTGCGCGACGGCGGCTACGAGCGGGTGGGCACCCTGCGCGGTGAGATGCAGGACATCATGAACGCCAACTTCCAGATCTACCGCACCGAGGACGACATGAAGCGCGGCCTGTCCCAGATCCGCGACCTGCGCGAGCGGTACAAGCGCGTCCAGGTCGACGACAAGGGCCGCATCTTCAACACGGCCCTGCAAGAGGCCTACGAGCTTGGCTACATGCTCGACCTCGCTGAGTGCATCGCGGCCGGGGCCCTGGCGCGTCAGGAGAGCCGCGGCGGCCACGCGCGGCGTGACTTCACCGGACGCGACGACGCCAACTGGCTCAAGCACACGCTCTACCACGCGGACGGCGAGGGCCATCCCCAACTCGATTTCGCCCCGGTTACAATGGGCAAGTTTACTCCCGCGGAGCGGACGTATTAGCGACGAGTGAGTAGTGGCTAGTGAGTAGAACCGCTCACTAGCGACCGGAGAATCAGATATGAGAAGTGTGCTCGCCATTCAGCGCTTCCGGCCGGAGATCGACGAGGGACCGCATCTAGAGCGGTACGAACTCGACCTTCCCGAGGAAGCAACAATCCTCGACGGCATGATCTTTATCAAGGAGAACATCGACGACTCGCTGGCCTTCCGGCGCTCCTGCCGCTCGGCTATCTGCGGCTCGTGCTCGATGGTCGTCAACGGCTACAGCAAGTTGACCTGTAAGACCCCTATCGCGATGGAGTTGCGGCGTGGCCGCGATGAGTTGCGCATCACCCCGATGCGCACGATGCGCGTCGTCAAGGACCTCGTCGTCGATATGGCCCCCTTCTGGCAGCACTTCCGCGACGTCGAGCCCTACCTGCAGCCCGACCCGAACCATGTGCCGGGCAAGATGGAGGAGTATCTCGTCGCGCCCGATCAACTCGCGCCCTCGCGGCGCGACCTCAACTGCATCCAGTGCGCCGTGTGCTACTCCGACTGCGGCGTGACCGAGGTCAGCAACGCGTTCGCCGGGCCGCCGGCCCTGGCCAAGGCACACCGTTTCGTCACCGACCCGCGTGACAACAAGCGTAAGGAGCGGCTGGAGAAGCTCATCGATCTGGGCTTGTGGGACTGCGCGCACGCCTACAACTGCATGGAGTGTCCCAAGCACGTCAACCCGGCCGACGCGATCGCCGACCTGCGCCGCATCTCCATTCAGGAGGGCCTGACGCAGAACGTGGGGGCGCGCCACTCGCAGGCCTTCACCAACAACGTCGGACGGAGCGGCCAACTCAACGAGGCCGCGCTCATCCCCGAGATCGTCGGCTACGGCAACGTCAGGGAGCTCATCAAGCTCGCGCCACAGGGCATCCGCATGGGACTCAAGGGTAAGATGCCCTTGCCGGTGTTCCACCACAAGGTCGACAACTACGATCAGGTTAAGAAGATCTATAATGCGCTGGCGGACCAGCCGAAGGACGGGAAGTAAATCGATGGCCATGGAGCACAAGTCACTCCGGTACGCCTATTTTACCGGGTGCGTCGCCAAGGGATCGTGCCCCGAGTTGCACCGCTCGACGGTGGAACTCGCCAAGAAGCTCGGGATAGAGTTGTGGGAGATGACCGGCGCCGCCTGCTGCGGGGCCGGCGTGATCCACGACGAGAACCCTGAACTGCAGATGGCGCTCAACGCGCGCACGTTCGCCATGGCGGAGCAGCAGGGCATGGATATCGTCAACATCTGCTCGACCTGTCAGCAAAACCTGGGGCAGGACGCCAAGGCCCTGCGCGACAACCCCGACTTGCGGGCGCATATCAACGGCATCCTGGCCGAGACGGGTCTCCAGTACAACGGCACCGTGCAGGTCAAAAACCTCCTGTGGGCGCTCGTGGGCGACTACGGACTCGACCAGTTGGCACAGCAGGTGACCAATCCCCTCACCGGCCTGCGCGTGGCGTCGTACTACGGCTGCCAGTTGCTGCGCCCGGTCGACGAGACGGGTTTCGAGGACCCGGACAACCCGACCTCGTTCGATCACCTCGTGGAGGCGATCGGCGGCACCCCCGTCGACTACGCCGGCAAGACGCGCTGCTGCGGCTTCCACATCCTGACCGTCAACGAGAATACCTCGACGAAGATGGCGGTCAAGCGCCTGGAGGAGGCCTCCGACGCCGACGCCGACATCATGGTCACGCCGTGCCCGCTGTGCCACATCTCGCTCGACGCGTACCAGCCGCGCGCCAAACAACTGCACGATTCGCCGGTCACAATGCCGATCGTGCATCTTTCACAGCTCGTGGGTCTGGCCTGCGGGATAGACCCGGGCAACCTGCAGCTCAACCGCCTGATGGTCTCACCCCAGCGCGCCCTCGGCCACGTCCTCGCGGAGGCATAGCGCGTCGGCGGAGCTTGACGATACGTCCAGGGAGGGGACTCGCACGTGTGCAGGTTCCCTCCTTCGGCGCATCGCTTGAGGCTGTCGAGGCGGCCGCCAACGCTCTTTCTCCGCTTAGATTGCGCGCGGTCGCGCTATGGTCATAGTGTAGTCCATGATAGCCCGGCCAGTGTGGAGGGGCGCAAGGGACACGACGAGGGGGACGTGGGGGATGTGGGGGAGATGGACGACGAGGAGCGCGAGGCGCGGGTCGTGCGGCTGCCGTTGGGCTCTATCCAGCCGAACCCGGCGCAGCCGCGTCAGCGCTTCGATCCAACACTTTTAGACGAACTCGCGGCCTCCTTGCGCGAGCACGGCGTCCTGCAGCCCGTGCTCGTGCGTCCCTCTGACGGGGGAGGGTATGAGCTCATCGCGGGCGAGCGTCGCTGGCAGGCAGCCCACCGCGCCGGCCTTTCCACGCTTCCAGCCCTCGTGCTGCAAGCATCACCGCGTCGTGCCCTCGAGCTTGCCCTGGTGGAAAACGTACAGCGAGCCGACCTGACCCCACTCGAGGAAGCCGAAGCCTACCGCGGCTTGATGGACGCACTGGGCCTGACGCAGGAGCGGCTGGCCCAGCGGCTAGGGATGAGCCGCGTCGCGGTTACGAACCGCCTACGCCTGCTCGCACTCCCGCCCGCGGCTCGCCTCGCGTTGCAGTCGGGAACGATCACGGAGGGGCATGCGCGCGCGCTGCTGGCCCTGCGGGGCCAGCAGCAGGACGAAGCGCTTGACCTCGTGCGGTCGGGGGGGTTGTCCGTGCGGCAGACCGAGCGGCTCGTGCGCCGCCTCGCGGCGCCCCGGGAGGCGCGGCATAGCATCGAGCGAGACATGGATATCGAGGTGTTGGAGAATCGTCTGCGTCGCGCCCTGGGCACGCGGGTCGCGGCGCGGCGCAGTGGGACCGGCGTGACGGTGGAGATCGACTTCCATTCGGTCGATGCGGCGTATGGACTGATCGCGTCCCTGCCATCGCTCGACGACGACGAGCTATAACGCGCGGTCGGGCGGAAGGCGCCCGCCCTCTTTTTCCGTGATGGCTTATAGTAAAAGTGTGAATTGGTCGATACGCCTGCCCGCCGAGGGTCTATGCGCGAGGTAGTAATACGTCCCTCGCCGCTCGTCCCCCGCCTGTGGGGGTTAGCCCGACAGTTCGTCGTGATTATCGGGCTCGAGAAGATCTACGAGGTTAGCCGCGGCATCGTGCCGCGCCAATCGAGCGTCGCCCTTACCAACGGATTAAAGGTCGTCCGGCTGGAGAAGACATGGCATATCTTCGACGAGTGGAAAGTGCAGGCTATCGTCTTCAAGCACGCACAGTGGTATGTCGGGCCGCTTGTCCTGGATCGCACGCAGATCATCTCGGCGGTCAACCACTTCTATCTATACAGCCACTTCCTGAGCACGCTCGCCTTTCTGATATGGCTCTACCTGTGGCGGCGGCCCCATTTTCCTTTCGTGCGCGATATCATCTTCGTGACGACCGCGCTCGCCCTCGTGAGCTATATCGCCTTCCCGATGATGCCGCCCCGACTCATGGGCGCCCACATGCACATACATGGGTATCAGTTCAAGGATACGCTCACGCCGCTCATCAACTATAAGCTGCAACAGACGCAGCTGACCTACAACCCTTACGCCGCGATGCCAAGCTTACACTTCGCCTGGGCGCTCATCCTTGGGACGACGCTCGTGCTGATTGGACGCAATCCCCTGTTGCGCCTGATCGGCCTGCTCTATCCGGTGATGATGCTGGCGACGATCCTGGTCTCGGGGAATCATCTGTTGCTTGACGCGGTCGGCTCTGCTATAGTCGTTACCATCGCGGCCATCGCCGTGTTCGCCGCGCATCAACGGCCGCATATTGTTGCCCGTGCGCGGCGTATGCGGCGCATGTCGCATCCACTCTCTCCCGACCTACGCGTCTAGCGGTACCTGCCGTACCAAGGAGGACACTCAAACGTCCATGATCGCTCCGCCCGAACACCACATAGAGACGCAACCGCCCGCGTTCTTGCAGCCTCACGAGGCGCGGGACGGTCATGTGGCGAAGCCGACCGCGCCCATCGACATCTCGGTGGTTATCCCGATGAAGGACGAGCAGGATAGTGTCGAGGAACTCTACGACCGGCTCGTCTCCGCGCTACTGCCGATCACCGAGAAACTCGAAATTCTCTTCGTCGACGATGGGAGCGCCGACGGGACGTTCGGCGTGCTGCGCGCGCTCAACGCGCGTGACCCACGCGTGAAGGTTATCCAGTTCCGCCGCAACTACGGCAAGACAGCCGCGCTCGTGGCCGCCTTCGAGCGCGCCCAGGGCGAGGTCGTCATCACGATGGACGGCGACCTGCAGGACGAGCCGACCGAGATTCCCAAGCTGCTCGATAAGCTTGTCGACTATGACCTGGTCTCGGGCTGGAAGAAGGATCGGCAGGACCCGGCCAGCAAGACGTTGCCCTCGCGCGTTTTTAACGGCGTCGTGCGTCGGTCGACCGGCCTGCCGCTGCACGACTTCAACTGCGGCTTCAAGGCGTACCGACGTGAGGTCACGCAGGAGTTGACGCTCTACAGCGAGTTCCACCGCTTCATACCGGTGCTGGCCGATTGGCGCGGCTTCCGGGTGACCGAGGTGGCGGTGAAGCACAACCCGCGCAAGTACGGGCAGAGCAAGTTCGGCGGGATGCGCTTCCTGCGCGGTCTGCTCGACTTCCTCAAGGTGCTCTTCATCATGAAATATCTACAGCGCCCGCTGCATTTCTTTGGCCCGATCAGCGCGGTGATGCTCGTGTTGGGTTTCCTCGCCGGCGTGTACCTAACGGTCGACAAGTTTGTGACGGGGCACAGCATCGGCACGCGTCCGCTCTTGACGCTGGCGGTGCTCTTGATGGTGATGGGGGTGCAATTGTTCTCGCTCGGCCTGCTCGGCGAGATGCTGCGCAACTTCGCCTATCGGTCAACCGCTGAGTTCAGCATCAAAAAATTTCTGGAATGAGTCCCGATCGTTCTATCGCGCGGCGCGCCATCACCGCGCCGCGCCGTACCCGGACCGCCGCGATGGCCACACCGACGCCGGTTGACGACGCTAGCCGCACGCGCCGCGCCGATCGTGCCGGCTCGACCATCGCGGTCAATGGGCTGTTGTGGCTGATGCTGCTGGCCTACGCCGCGTTCTTTATCTATCTGTCGTGGTGGCGCTACCACACCTTTCTGCCGCACGCGGAAGACCTCGGAAACATGGAGCAAGCGGCCTGGAACACCGCACACGGCCACCCCTTTGTGTTCAACAACCAGCGCATCCATTCCGGTCTCGAGGCGACGGGAACGATCACGCGCTTGAGCATTCACGTCGAGCCGATTTTCCTGCTCCTGGCGATCCCCTATCTCATCTATGCGCATCCCATCGACCTCATCGTCATTCAAACGCTGGTCGTCGTTTCGGGTGTCTTCCCGGCGGCGTGGCTGGCGCGGCGCTACCTCACGCTGCCGCTGGCGTGGATCGCTTTTCCTCTGGCCTACCTGCTGGCGCCGCCGCTCGAAGCGGCCAATCTATACGAGTTCCACCCCGTGACGCTCGCGGCCGCGCTGCTGTTGTGGGCCTTCTATTTTGCCGATGGGAGGCGCTACTGGCTGTTTGCCCTCTTCGGCATTTTAGCGGCGGGGACGAAAGAGGAGATCGGCGTCGTCGTGGCGCTGATAGGATTCTGGATTTGGTGGCGCCACCGCGATAGTACCGTTGGGCTGACGACCGCCATTCTGAGCGCAGGTTGGACGATATTCTGTTTTGCCGTCATTATCCGCCACTTTAATCACGGTCACTCCAGTTCCTTTTGTGGGCGGCTTAACCCGCTCCTCATGAACGGGATGAACACGGGAACGGACGTCCAGAAGACGACCTGTACCGCGGTGGCTAAGCTGTGGCTCCAGCATCCCGACCAGGTGTGGGCTACCCTGGTGGCGACGCAGAAGCTGGGTTTCTTGCACCGTATGTTGGTCACGACGGGCTACCTCTCGCTGCTTAGTCCGCTTACGTTGGCGATCAGCATACCCAGCTACGCCCTCATCATGTTCAGTAACGACGTGCATATGTACAGTGGGCTGGCGCAGTACCCGGCCGAGCTCGTGCCGGTCCTGATCGTTGCGGCTATCGTTGGGACGGCGTGGCTGGCGAACCGCGTCGGTCCCGTGTTGCGCATCCCACCGGCCGCTGTCGCGACGGTGGCGTCCGTCTGGCTGCTCGTCGCCAGCGTCGCCAACGCGCACGTCAACGGCTTCACTCCCCTCTACGAGGGCTTCACTCTGCCACAGGATACCTACCACGATGTGGTCGGCCGGCGCATCCTGGCCGAGATTCCCAAAGACGCCGCGGTGTCGGCCGGCGATTATCTCAACCCTCACCTGAGCGACCGGCGCGACATTTATCTCTTCCCCGATTACCACGACGCACAGTACGTGGTGGTCGACGTGAGCCGCGAAAAATTTCCGAGCGCGCCGGCGAATGAGCGCGACTACGTTCAGAGCATGCTCAAGTACGACGAATGGGGGGTTGTAGACGCGGCCGACGGGTACATCTTGATGGAGCGCCGGGTCCGCAATCGGCTGCATCCAAAGATGGGGTTTAATCCCGCTCTATCTACTACGTTGCCCCCGTCTTTCTACTCGTTCGTCGTCCCGCTAACAACCCCCAACATCGCACATCCGGCGCGGGTCGATTTCGGTCCCTCTCTGCAACTCCTGGGGTACGATGTCCAGCGTCGCGACGAGGTCAACCTCCGCCTGCCCGACGTCGTGGCCACGACCTATTGGCGCTTAACGGCGCCCGTGACCGAGCCGATCTCACCGGTGCTCTATCTAACCAATGGGGCGGGCGCGATCGACGTCCCGGCCCCCGATTTCCCGGCGACCGACTGGCTGCCTATGACACGCTGGCCAGTGGGCAAAATCATCGTCATGCAGTCGGTCCCGTTGACGGTCTTTACGAACGACAACGGCAAGGTCGACATCGACCTGGCGGTCTATCGACCGGACGCATGCAGCCACAATAAAACGGGCCCATGCGATCTGCTCACCGATACGACGCCCACCCGCCGCTATTTGCCTAATGTGCGCTCGACGCCGGGACACGCGCCGATGGAGGTCGTCGACCGGGGCACGATTCTCAAACTGGCCCAGGTCCCGGCGCACTGGTAGCCCTTGATATGCGCCTCGGCGTTTTTGGCGGAACCTTCGACCCGATCCACCTCGGCCACCTGGCCGCGGCGGAGGAAGCGGCGCACCACTTCGGGCTGGAGCGGGTGCTCCTGGTGCCCGCGCGCCACCAACCCTTGAAGGAGCGGGCGCCGACGGCTTCCAGTAGGGATCGTTTGGCGATGGTCGAGTTGGCTGTCGCGGACAACCCTCGCTTCGCGGTAAGCGCGCTGGAGCTGGAGCGGCCGACGCCGTCGTACACGGTCGATACCCTGCGCCTGTTGCGGGACCATTATGGCCCCTCGTGCGAGCTGTATCTCCTGCTCGGTCTCGACTCCGTGAACAGCCTGGATCGCTGGCGCGCGCCCGACGTCTTGGTGCGGCTGGCGCGGATTGTCGCGATGTCGCGCGGCGGGGTTGGTGAGCCCGCGTGGACGACGCTACAGTCCATCGCGCCCGACATCAGGGATAGGATTTATCCCCTCTCCGTTCCCGACATCGACATCAGTTCGCGCGAACTGCGCGCGCGTGTGGCCGCGGGTCTACCGATCCGTTACCAGGTACCCGACGCCGTGCGCGTCTATATCGAGGAGCGCCGCCTCTATCAGATCCCAGGCGTCGGGTAGCAGGCGTCGGCTACTGGGCGCCGGACGATAGATGCGAGCATGATCGATCGGGATGAGGCGGCACCGGCGCCGACGCCTTTGCGCGTAACCGACGGCTATTGGACGAGGATGCGGTTGCAGTTGAGGCACTGGATGAGTTCGCCCGCGCCTACTTTTTGCTGTAAGGCGGAGGGGACGGCCACGCCGCAGCCGCCGCACGCTCCACCAGCGCTTACGGTGACGACCGCGGGCGCCGTCGTCGCGTGGAGGCGCTCGTAGCGCGACAAGATCGCGGGCGGGGTGGCCGCGGCGAGGGCGGCGCGCTGCTCCCGCGCCGCGGTCAGACGCGCCGTCGCCTCGCGGCCCTCCGCTTTGAGCGTGGGCAGACGGGCCGCGCGCGTACGTTCGACATCGGCTAGCCGGGCTTGCGCGGTTGTCGCGGCCGGCGCGGCTGTCTCGACCCTTTCCATCGTCGCGAAGACACGATCCTCGACATCCGCGCGCTCCTTGCGTCGGTAGCGCAATTCCTCTTCGACACTGGCCGCTTCTTTGGCGTTGTGAATCGATCCGTCGTAGAGGCGCTTATCAAGTGTTGAGATGACGCGCGTCAACCGCTCCAGGGTCTGCTCGTCGTCGCGCAACGTCGCCTCGGCGGTACGATGCTCTTCTTGCGCTTGCTGAGTGGTGGACCGCGCGGCCGCCAGCGCTTTGTCGTCCGCGAGCTCGGCCTGTAGCGCGCGAATGCGCTGGCGGTAGGCCTCGATCTCACTATCGATCGCCTGGAGGGCGCGCAGAGACTGTTGCAGGGATGACATGCCCACGATGGTAGCAGGAGTGGGGGCGGCGGTCAAGGACGAGTAGCCGTAATACGGGTTGCTAACGGCTTGACACGTTGCCGGCGCCGGGGTAGTATGCGGGTGACCGTGCTAGGGGGGGCGCTTCCGGTGCCCTGCACTCGAAATCCGGGTTATGCGAGCCTGAAGGCACGTCTGCGGCCCGTCTCCGGCCAATACTGGCGTTGGGCGGTGACGTCGAAGGTTTGAGTCCTCGTGCGGCGGAGCCCTGTGAATCCCGTCAGGTCGGAAGAAGCAGCGGTAAGCGGTAAGCTCTGGGCGCCACGAGGGTGCTTGGCCTGAGCCACTGTCCGCGTCAAGGTGGGCGGAACGGGACAAAGCGTGCGCACGGTCAATAGCTTTTTTGTCGATACCCAAAGGCAGCCTCAGGCTGCCTTTTGTCTTTCATAGGGCAGTGTGATGGTGACAGACGGGCAAAATCGCACCCCGACGACGGCCCCATCCCTCTATCGCAAGTGGCGGTCGCGCGATTTCGCCGATGTCGTCGGGCAGGCGCACGTGACGCAGACTCTGCGCAACGCCGTGCGCTACGGGTCGGTCGGGCACGCGTATCTCTGTACGGGACCGCGCGGGACGGGCAAGACGAGTACAGCGCGCATCCTGGCGCGAGCGGTCAACTGCCTCGACCCGCACGACGGAGAGCCCTGTAACAGTTGCGCGGCGTGCCTGAGCATCCTGTATGGACGTTGCCTCGACATCGTCGAAATCGACGCGGCGTCGAATAACCGCGTCGACGATGTGCGGGACTTGCGCGACAAGGTGAACTATGCTCCAACCGAGGTGCGGCGCAAGGTCTACATCATCGACGAGGTGCATATGCTCTCTGACAGCGCCTTCAACGCCCTGTTGAAGACGCTGGAGGAGCCTCCGCCTCATGTTCTGTTCGTGCTGGCGACGACCGATGTGCATAAGGTCCCGGCCACGATCACCTCGCGGTGTCAGCGCCTCGACTTCCGCACGATCTCACCGCTCGACATCGCCGCGCGGCTCGACTACGTGTGCGCCCAGGAGGGCATTTCAGCCGACGCCGCCGCCCTCGCGATGTTGGCCCAGCAGGCGACAGGGTCGCTGCGCGACGCCTTGAGTCTGCTCGAGCAGGTGCGCGCGTATGAGGGCGCGTCGATCGCGGTGGCCGACGTGGAGCAGGCGTTGGGGCTGGCGCGTCAGGAGACGCTGGCGGACCTCACCGACCGCATCGCGGCGGGAGACGCCGGTGGGGCGCTGGCCCTGATCGGCGATCTCGCCGCGTCCGGTATCGACATGCGGCAGTACGCCCGGCAGCTCGTGCAGTACTGGCGCGACCTCCTGTTGCTGTGCGCCAGCGCGGGAAGCTCCTCCCGCGGCCGTGTAGCCGGCGCGCCGGAGCCGCGCATGGCGGCACAGGCGGGACGCCTCGCGGTCGGCGACGTCACGGTTATCCTCAAGGCGATTTTGCAGCCGGATTACAGTGGCCGCCGCAGCGCCTCGGCGCAGTGGCAGCTTGAGTTGGCCGTCGCCGAGGCGAGCCAACACTTCGCGGCGGAGGGCGTGCAGCCGTCCCGGCGCGTCCCCGCGCAAGCGCCCGCGGTACGCGCGGCGGCAGACGTCGCCGTACCATCCGCGGTAGAGGTCGTAGAGGGACGGCTAGAGCCGGTTCAAAGCGCCCCGCAATCGCGTCCTACTATGTCAGGGGACGCGGCGCTGTCTCCCGCGTATCCTGTCGTCGGCGCGGCGTCGCCCTACGAACGGCCGGCCGCCCCCGCGCAAGCGCGCGCCGACCGATCCGAGGAGGAGCGATCCGGCGAGGGGTCGGCCGCCTCGCGCGAGCCTCTACCCTCACCCCTCCCACTCCAGGCGCCAGAGCCCCAGGCGCAAGCGTCCCATCATGGAGTGGTCTCGGACGTCGATCGATCGCGGCGCGAGCCTGAGCCGCCGCGCGAGACGCCCGCGCGGGGGGATGAGTCGAACACAGGGGAGATCCCGTCGACTCGACCGGCGACCGCACAGACCCCGCAACAGGTGTGGGCACGGGTGCGGCAGATCCTGACGCAAGATGGCCGTGGCAAAGTCGTTGCGTTGCTGAAGGACTCCTGTTCCCCGGTCGGCCTTGACGGAGACGTGTTCATGCTGGGCTTCACCCCGCAGTACGCCACGTTCCACAAGCGGCAAATTGAGGCTCAGAGCAGCAAGGCGCCGATCGAGGAGGCGTTGGGTCGCGTCGTAGGACGGCCGACGAGCCTGCGCTGTGTTACAATGGATCGACCGCCCGCGGCGCGGGATGACACTGCGGCCGCGCCGGTTGATACGTTTGTCGACGACGCAACGCGGCTCTTACGCGCCATATATACTCCCGAGCGGAAGTCACGGTAGCGCAGAGCGTCGTGAGGACCCGAATAGAGACAGTGTGGAGGATCAGGAGGATCATAAGATGGGATTTAATCAGCGCGATTTGATGCGGCAAGTCGAACAGATGCAGACGCGCATGGCCAAGGCGCAGGAGGAGATTGCGCTGGCGACCGTCGAGGGGTCGGCCGGCGGCGGGGTCGTCACCGTGACGATGACGGGCGATCAGGATATTCGGAGCGTCACGATCAAGCCGGAGGCCGTCGACCCGGACGACGTCGAAACGCTGCAGGACCTTGTCCTGGCGGCGGTCGGCGACGCCCTGCAGCGGTCGAAAGACCTGCAGTCGGAGCGACTGGCCGACGTGACGGGCGGGATGGGCTTGCCGCCCGGCCTGGGCTTCTAACTTCTAAAGGGAACCATGTACGGTATCGCGGAGCCTATTTCTCGTCTCATCGATGAGTTCGTGAAGCTGCCAGGCGTTGGACCGAAGACGGCCCAACGCCTGGCTTACTATGTGTTGCGGATGCCGCCGGAGGAGGCGCGACGCTTTTCCGACGCCATCATCCAGGTTAAGGAGCGCGTGGTCCTGTGCTCGGTCTGCTTCAACGTTACCGAGACGAACCCGTGTGGCATTTGCGGGAACCCGGCGCGCGACCACAGCAAGATTTGTGTTGTGGAGGAACCGCTCGACATTATGGCGCTCGAGCGCACCGCCATCTACCGCGGTGTCTACCATGTGCTGCACGGTTCGCTCGACCCGGCGAGCGGGATAGGGCCCGATCAACTCAAGATGGCGGAGTTGGGGCAGCGGCTGCGCGGGGGAGATGTCGCCGAAGTTATTATCGCTACAAACCCTAGTATGCTCGGCGACGCCACCGCCAACTATATCGTGCGCTACATCGTGCCCTCCGCGGTCAAGGTGACGGGGCTGGCGCGTGGCTTGCCCGCGGGCGGAGATATAGAGTACGCGGACGACGTTACCCTGACGCGCGCCCTGGAGCGCCGGGCGGAGTACCGCCAGGACTAGGTCGTGAGGACAGAGGATGGGGGGTTCGCCCGCATATCTGCCCCTAGAGCGCCATTCAAGTAATCGGCCAAGCGGTTAACGTGGGCGCATTTAGCGGGCGCGAGATGCCTCAGTTAGGCGTGGATAGGTGACGATGAA
>JAABUO010000883.1_pt1 | contig 45178 bp, 38 predicted proteins | sample 5559291 | NCBI WGS metagenome assembly JAABUO01 (sample SAMN10711878, study PRJNA513372) | rock metagenome | isolation source: Antarctica rocks | place: Antarctica: Victoria Land, Finger Mt sud
TGTTTACGTGTCATATCGTGTTTTGGATGTACGCGAGCTCTAGAAGTGGTGTCACGTGGTGCGATGCGAACTTTTCTCGCTGCTCCATTAACGTTCGATTTATTATTGAGGTTGTTAGAGTTCGATTTGGTGTGTCGTCGGGTCACGTGTATGCAAACATTTTCTCTGGGTCATGTCGAGGAGGTTCAAAGTCGCTGTGCCGATAGAGGAGGTTATAGGCTTTTGCCACCTATTCCACCCTTCCAGCATTATCCTTTGTTTCAGGATTTCATTGTCTTGCCATTGTTCCCTTTCCGGGATTGGGAGGATCTAGCCTATATAGAGCCCAGAGGAGAATCTTCTCCGCTGGTGAGGAATAACTCTGTCCTACTTCTCCTCCGAGATTCACAAGACCTATTCCCGGCCATCCTCAAGCTTCCTAGCTATTACAGTTCACTCCGCTTCCTCAGCTCTCCGCGTATACCACCCTAGTACACATATACGCTTTGTGACAAGACATCGCCTGAAAAATATCGAGACACAGCATCATCAAGTCTTAGACAATAAAAATTCGTGGCCACTATCGTAAAACTATATATTCGACATATGGATTATCTGAATTCTTGGACGTTGTATACCTCGTCGACCAAGACAAAGTCGGAGACAAGTTATCAGTAGCCGGCCAAAACCAATGCAGGCAACCAGCAGCCATGCTCCCAGTAAACATGAAGCAACGATGGTCTCAAGTTTTATACTTTTGCGCCACTCTTCAACAAGTGTTTGTAGTATCCGCTCTGTTGCATTCGTAAGTGTACTTTCGTTGACGGGAGACGTACTGCCCCTTACAAGGCTCTTTGTATTACCTGAGGTGAACAAATCCACGGGTACGGTCGGTAGAGTCACTTGAGCTTCTTTCTGAACCCAGGTCAATGCTGATTCAATGCTGGTGATTTTCATCAGAATGAGACATTGCAAAACATCCAGAATTGGCTATCATGTCAGATTGCGAGTTACGTATCTTACATTATACAGAATCGTTCCTCCAAAGGTTTGATTTAAAGTCATCATCATAGTATCTACAAACACATTGAGAGAGTCGTTGATATGCACTACCGTCTCATCGACCCAACCAAAGAGTTGTTGGTTAATTTGATCGCTCATCGAATTTATTTGTTGATTGGCTTGATTGGTCATGAGTGATGACGTATTTGCAAGCGCTTCTTCGATTTCTTTTGACCAATTGCCGGCCGCGACTGACGCTGAGGGAGTCTCCCTGCTTGCAAGTACGCTCAACTCATACTGTATTAAGCAACTAATAAGACCGACGACACCCAAGGCCAGGCAGAACACAGCGGGAGGATTTGAGATGTAAGAAACAGTCCAACGAGCAGCGGTCCGGAGTCCCATGTCACGAAACGTCCAAGATGCCATTTTGTATCCTATGGAAGAGGATATCGGCTGTCTGATTCGGTATATCAGATCAATTGGATCAAAGGAAGGTTGTGCACAAGTGAGAGTGTATGCTTTTTGTCGTAATCTTTGCCATTTCCAGTATTCGTTCACAGTAGCAAATATCATTGTGAGCGCTATTAGACTTGCGATTGCCAAGATGATCCAAAGTATTGCTTTTTGAAGTGTTGCACCCACATCTTGAAAAATTTCATTGAAATTATTCGCTTCCTGAGGAAGCCTGGCTGCATTAGTGTGGGGAGCGACGAAGAATGACGAGTGGTTGAACGTAAAATTCCGCAACCCATCTCGTATTTTATTCTAAATTCAGCGGGCTCATCTGAGAACTTACTGAAAGAAGTTGAAACGGTAGCAAAATCGCCTCATTAGTCGCATTGTGAACTTGTGCAAAGGTTGGTATAGAATCATTGAGTGACTGAAGCTTCTCTGCGACATCCGTAGGAATGGAAATGTTTCGAAGCGAATCGGCAGACGGTATCGAGGCATTTGGTATGGATGCAGTAGATCCAAAAAATCCGCCTACGCCACTCAAGTCATTTCTAGCCTTTCCCAAGGCCTTGTTGAGATTCGCAACGTCGTTCGTGATTCCATTTTCTATTTCATGAAGGGTATTATTTAAAAATTTGGTGACATCTTCGGTGGCGGCAATGACAGTTTCCAAGCTCCCTCGGATTGCCATGGTAAGAAGACAGACATAAGTCTGTGTGAGCAAATTGATGAAAAAAAGAATAATTTCTCCGAGTGCAAGAATGCTCATTACTAAAAGGGATTCAAGAGCGTTTACTGAACCTTGAATTCCAAGAGCAATTAGCTCGTTTGCTACACCTGCCATATACTTTGGCGTAGACAGTAGAGAATTAGCCGCATTTTTGGCCTCAAGCGACAAAGCACCATACTCGTTCCCAGCTCGCTGAAGATCCTTCTGCACTCCCTTTCCCGCAAACGCAATGCGAACCAAAAGCAAGCACAATAGAATGCTGTATTTATTAAGCCAGACTTGAGAAAGCAATGCCGGTAAGCATAAATATGGTGTCCATTCGCCCGAGTTCGATACTGTTATTCCAGGACTTTCTGGAGCATGCAGTGGTTTTGTACGGCCGCTCGGAATAGATGATGTAGTCGTGGGAAACTTATCGCCAACTGGCACATCAAAGAATGAGGATTGAAACCCAGCCGGAGGAGTGGTAGGTGCCATGAAATCGTTAGGTAGAAGGAAAGCGATGGAAATGGCCTTCGGACCATGTTGTACGGGATATTTTTCATTGTTTCAATTCATTCGTACGTAATTTTGCTTTGTTTCGTGTCGGAAACACGGATTGACCAACTCCCGTGCTGGCAAATGATCCATTGCACCAACTTCTGGGGTCCATCTGATTGAAAATGTTTCAGTTCGAGTTTGAGAGTAATAATGTGGTAGAATCTAAAGAGTCAATTATACAGCCAACCAAATTATATGCGGTGGAACAATTACTTGAATGTCTCCCGGAGACAATCTCATACGCAATGTGCAATGGGATTCCAAGACGAGAGTGGTGGGATGTCAAACACCAGCTTATGAGTGATGACTCGTTTTCAAGCGACGAAAAGGATATCTTGCTTGGTACGAATGATTTACTCACCAACCGCTACGAAGGCGGTTTGAAGACGTGGGAATGTGCCTTGGATCTTGTTACATATATTCGCGATCAGCCATGCCCTGCCAACGTATTGGAGCTGGGTTGTGGAGCTGCTCTTCCTTCTATGGCATGCTTGCTCAATTGTCTACGTCAGCCCGACAAAAGCGGAGCGAAGAGATCCTTCATGCTAGCAGATTTCAACGAGTCTGTGCTCAAACTTGTTACCATGCCAAACCTGCTTCTTACCTGCATTTCTGCTGAGGGTCCTAATCTTATGGACGATGTAGGCTCCATATGTGTTGCGGACGAGTGTACTAGACTGCTGGACATTTTAGAACGACATTCGATACAAGTGACTTTCCTTTCTGGATCTTGGAGTGAGGATATGGCTCGATTGCTGTCAAATACTTACGAGCTTATTTTGGCTTCGGAGACCATTTATTCTATGTCGTCTCTACAGCCTTTCACAAAGTTGGTGTGTGATGCTATGGCGCCAACTGGAAAAGCAGTGATAGCTTCAAAGCAGATATATTTTGGAGTTGGAGGTGGTGTGGCAGAGTTCGCTTCCTGTGCTGAACGACATGGGCTTTTGTGTAGACGGGTCAAAAGCACATCCAATGGCATATCACGGGTCATTTTAGAGTCTACTTTTTGTGGCCATCCAAATTAACTTGAGTGAATTTCATCCTTAAGCTCTCTATGTCATCACGCAAAAGCAATAAGCAACGAGCCAAGAAGAGCAAGATTAATTTCGACCCTTTTGGCCCCTGCTTCTGCAACCTGCTGCAAAGGGGAGTAACCGCTCGTCCCGTTCGTCCCACCAGCACTGCCATTCGCGGGAAATAGGGTGCCAACGTGCGGATTCGGAATCGAGGCAACGGACGTAATGTTTCTCAAAACAGATGTCATAACGGAAGACATAACGGCAGAAGTAATTGTCGCTTTCACTAATGGAACAGTGGAGTTAGATGCTTGGCTGCTAGCATTTGCTGCGCTAGATGCTGAGGTCTGTATGACTGAACCGGATGCTGGGGTAGCGGTGGACTGCGCTGTACTAGGTGCTGAAGATGCCTTGGCTGAGCTAGATGCTGCTGCTGTTCCCGCTCCTGTGCTTGATGCCGGAGTGACTGGTGCCGCACCTGAGCTAGCTTCAACACTAGGTGCAGGCGACGCTTCTTGGCGCTTACCAACCTTAGCAGTTGTTTGTCGGCATACTGCTTCTGCGAAAGACATCTCCGGGTCAGGATCCGGATTATCACGTGCAAGATTGCCCAGTCTGATGGTGAAAGGATCCGATTCATCATAGCCTCTCCAATCAACTAACATCACTGAATAACTTTCATCTGGTTCCGAAGACGGTGTCCAAGTGTATGTGCCATTGTTTGGAATATCCGATGCTATGGTGGCAATTGTCCTCATGTCCTTTCCGATTCCCTTACGAAGCATCAACGTTATTGTGGTAGGCTGGTGTGCAGCCCATCGCACTTCATATGGCTCGCCAACTTGGAGGGTCGAAGATTCATTTGGTTGAAATAGTATTGGCGCATCCTCTCTCTGCTCAATATCAAGGCCGTCAGTTCCTCTATTGGCAGCAACTGCAATACCCTGAGAGGCAAGGAGCCCGAGAAGGTATTTCATGCTCGTCGACAAACGTTGGGTTCTGTACATTCATGGTGTTTATATACTCTAGATTCCCTGTAATAATCCCTACTTGGACCCCCTACATTAAAGTAATCAATAACAAGACCCTCTGGTGGTAATCCTACATTCCACATTTCCAGCGAAACTCCCTAAAGAAATGGTCCTGCAACTCCTCGGTGTTAATGAGTAATGTTTACCTAAAATCTACAAAAGGGCGAGGACGAGGGGTTTATGCCGAGCGCGATCTAGATGGGGCTGTGTATGACACGGAATTCTTTGCCGTGCCACTGAGAGAAGCTATATTAAAAATCTGCAGTTACTGCTATGAACGAACAAACCGAAAGTGTGCAAGATGCAGATGTGTGGTTTATTGTTCCACCAGATGCCAACGAAAGGATTGGAAGTTACACAAAAACGAATGCAAACTCCTCCTCAAAAATGGTCTTGTGATACCACCACAGGCGTTGCTTCTCTTGCGAATGTACCAGGCTGGCATCAACTGGGAGCTTGAAAGTCATGTAGAGGACTACAAAGAGAATGGCACTTACGCTGAGCATGTAAACTTAGCTCGTGGGGTTCATGCCATTCTCCAAGACAACAATCTGTTAATTTCGTTGGAGCAAATCATCAATCAAGTTTGCAAGGTTTGACGTCTGATTCAGTATTTGGTTGACTAAATTCTAGATTACAGTAAATACGATGACCTTTACTGATCGATTCTTTGAACATATCGGAATAGGAATCGAGAAGACATTTTCACTAATCAACCATGATTGTGATCCGAATTGCATACCCTTATTTGACGGCCGAAGGCTATGTGTACGAACTTTGCGCCGGATCAAGAAGGACGAGGAGCTGACGACCGCATATGTTGATCCGACTTATCCAACCGCCTGGCGACAGACTAAACTCTTGGAGGATTATTTTTTCATATGCGACTGCAAAAAATGTGGTTTACATGGTGATGAGAAACTCAATGAACGACAACGGAATGTGCTAAGTAATCCATTCAAGCATACCCTGACGGAACTTTACGGAATGGGGCTCAGTATGAGAGACCAGCCAACAGTCATGCGACATTGGGATACGATGAAATTCATAAATACTTTAAAACCGTCCATAATATTCCCTCATTTATTATTGGTAGTTGAGGCTGAAAGATATTGGTTTCCTCAGCGGCATCCTCTGCGACTCACGAGCTCTTACGCACTCTTTAAACTAATGTGTCATATGCAACCAGAGGATGTGCCCATGGAGCCGTACATGCTGCTTCTCTTGTCTCTTCGGACGATAAGCGAGGCAGCTTTGAACGTAGATGTCGCACTGGGACCGAAGCACTCCCTTTCAGCCGAGATAAAAATGGCTTTCGAGGTATATCAAAAGGATAGTCCTGATCGTGGGTTTATGCCAAGTGATGAAAGTGTTTTGAAAGTATATCTTGCGGATTATCTCAACCGATTCGTGACGCAGAAAAGATATCTTTTTGACAACCGCGAAGATAGTGAAAGTGAGATCTAATATGTGTAGATCGTACGTTTGCTTTATGCTCTTTACAGGCAATGGAGTTGGCGCATCGCTGAGTCAACTTTCCATCGTGCCTCTGTGGATAACAATGACGGCCGGGAGAAATAAGCGCACCAGCTCTTCAGGTCTTCCGACGTCAACTTGTGCTGAACCATATTGCCCTGGTCGAGCATTGAAAGGTCGCTTGCTTCTTTGTTCATGACTTTATTTGCAAAAGTGTCCTCTACAAAGACAGCTATCTTGCCGACAAGAGCATCATCGTGCGGCAAATTGCGTAAAATAAGTCCCCCTTCTATATTGTCGTATTCCCGAAGCGCTCGAATGTGGTGTATTGCAGCACTTAGGGCGTATACAATTCTCCGTTGGACTTTGGGCCTTTCTTCCTTCTCCAGTGCCGTAAGCAACTTAAAAACCAGATGAAAAGATGAAGCCTGCTCGAGAGCCGGCGCATTATTCTGCACCGCAGAGCCGATCACAGTCGCAGATAGTTCTCGAAGGGACTCGTTGCGAGACGTCGACATAAGTCGCATGAGCGAAGTTAGAGGGGTCGGCTCACTCAGCCTCAATCCAAACTCGATTTCATGCGCCGAATCTTCAAGAATCTGAAGTTTGTCGACAAGTATGGATTCTGGTGCTGTGGAGGATGTGAGTACAGTGATGGCATCGTTAAAGACGGCATGCTCGCTTCTAGATATCCGCCAATTGGGTTTAACGTAAGGGCGGCTCGAAAATGAACGCTCCGAGTAATCGATCTCTGGTTCAATGTCTGCACTTTTATTTTCTGTTTCCTGCTCCAGCACGATGATCTGCGAGCTCTCGTTTGTATCGTCATCATGTCCCATAAGCTTTGCTTGCTTGATCCCTGTTTCGAGGTTCATTCGGATATGTAGACCGGGCGGGACAGTATCTCCATCCTCCACGATCTGCCACTCCTCTGTAGCTTCAAATCCATATATCAACGCTGAAAGTATTATGGACACGTATACAACATGCATGGTCTAATCACAGGTGGCACCCTTTGGTAATGTTTCACTTCTCTTGCGGGTGAGGCTTGTATGACAGGTTCAATTGCGTGTGAGTGCAGTCTGCCGAGACTTTTGGCTGTGTTGTTGTTCAGTACAAGGTGCCGCTTTTGGACTTGGCTTCGGAATAGTCAACAGGGATACATCCACGAATGCTATAGAGTAGTAGTCTGCCTGGTTCTGTCTCAACTATACCTCCTGCTTAACCCCGCTCGTACCAAGTTGCTGCCCTTGTTTGGTCGTTTGAAGTAGGGGTGCGTATATCGATCTTCCTAGTGCACACTTTCCCGAATATGATGCGCACCAGAGGCGTCCACACCGCCAAACGCATCGTCAGGCATCAATGGAAGAGGAATAGCAGCAGTACATCACACGACCCGGTAGGCGAGGCGGTGCCAATGTTCACCCCCGCAGTCAGGAATAGTCTGCTCGTAGTTGGAGGCTTCTTCCTCGTTTGGCAAGCAAACACGGTGACGCAGGACAAAGAGGGAAAGGGGTTTCTCACGAGAGCCATTGAAGGGCTGTCCATCTCCAAGGAAGAGACGAAGCGGGTGAACGCCCTGAACTTCAAGCTGTCGGAGCAAGCTGCCCACGATCGCCTCTACTTCCACAAAGTGACGCCGCGGGCAGTCCCAAAGCTAAAGTTCCCGGAGCAGATGACCGCGGGCAGTGCATACAATGTCAGTCCGGGCTCACGGGCGTTCTAATGTACATTAAATATTTATGCACGAATCCTTGCTATTGCTGCCAGGTGTGAACGAGACGACAATAATGCACGAAATCTTTCTCGATCCGCAGCTCAAATGGCCGCTCTTTGGCATTCCCATAGTCATGATCTTCATTGGCATCCTCCGCCACTATCTCACCATCATGCTCCAGCAGGCTCCTACCAAGCCTGATTTGAAGGGCGCCCGTGAAGCATCCAATCTCGCTCGTGGCCAGAATCTACGCAACAACGGATCCGTGATCCCCAAAGATGCCTTTCTCGCGCGAAAGGCCTTCTTAACTACGGCATACAAGGACGGCGTTTTCCTCAAAAATCCCGTCGTAAAAGGAGCCCCGCCAATCAATCCTCTCACTGATCCTGCAGGGATGGAGCAGATGATGGGCATGGCAAAGAATAGTATAGCAACCTTCATCCCGCAGACAGTCATAATGAGCTGGATCAATTTCTTCTTTTCAGGATTCATACTTATGAAACTCCCCTTCCCATTGACGATCAGGTTCAAGAACATGCTTCAGTCCGGCGTCGCTACGAATGACCTCGACGTACGATGGGTCTCATCCTTGTCGTGGTACTTTGTCACTCTATTTGGGCTACGTCCGGTATATACTTTGATCCTTGGGGATGATAATGCGGCTGTGGATATGTCTTCCATGGCGGCTATGGGAGTCTCTGCCCCACAGCTTAATCAACCTGGCCAGAATGTAGCTAAAATCTACGAAGCGGAGAGTGAAAACATTCAGCTTGCTGTACATGATTACGTCCTGGACGGCATCAAGGAACGGATGATAATTTAATTGTACATAAGAGACCCAAGACCTCATGAGATGTCATCAATTGAGTACCACTTCTGTCGTGCATCGATGGCTTCCTTACGGACGGACCGCTTTGGGTCGTCGACCGCCATGCCAAGTCGTTGTGTAACCGATTTTCGCAAAGGGATTAGGTAGATATGTCCAATACTCAAAGGTATGACGGACAAACATCGAAGCGCAGAAGTGCGGACTGAAGCAGGGTTTGATTCCAAAATCGTGCAATCAATTATTTTCGGGATGAGGGAAGTCAGATGTGACGTAATACTAGATGGTAATTCAACCATGGTCGTGCAAATTGTGTCTAAGGTAGCGCTTTTCACGCCAGGGTCGGCAAGATCGAGTGACTGCAGGAGGACTGGGAGAAGTGTTCCAAGTTCAGGGAGAATAACAGACATAGGCATGTGTCGTAATATACTGACCAGAGCGATGAGAAATCGTGATCTCTCATAGCTTTGTGTCTCCAAGCAACCTAACAGACGCGGCAGACAATATGAAAAGTACTTTTGTTTCGCAAGAACGCGAATATTTGCATAATTAAGCTTGCTGAGCAGCTCGTTGTTACTGAATATTATATCGTATGCATGAATCTTTCCTTCCGGTAGTGCCTCGATTGCGCTTAGATTAAAGAGCACGCCAAGCAATTCGCAAGCGCCGGGATCATCTAATCGCAGACATAGTGCTTTTGTCACCCACAAAACTGAGTCTAGGTCACAGGTATTGGTGAATAAAATTGCGCGTACCAGTTCTACCGAGTCTGACGGAGACATGAATTTATTTACTAGAATTGCCACAAGGTGCAAAATTGCAAGTCGGTTGCTTTCAATCCTTGGAATTCGTATCAAAGAAAATACAAACTCCGTTATATTGTCCAAAGGTAGAGCCGTATCAGGCTTGGCACCAGCAACAGCATAAGTTAGCAACGCGATAGTGGCTTTTTGTTCGTCACTTGCATCGGAGTGTAACGGATCGAACACTCTTGCAACGGCTTCCTTATCCTGACCCATGAAGACGCACTGCCGTTGGTAGATAAACAAGTCAAACAACGCCTTGTAAATCATCTCTTGAGCACTTGGTGAAGCTGTACGTAGGAGGATCATAAAAATGCGGCAGGAAGCGTGCAAAACTGGTTTGGTAGCCATCGTCAGGCTCGAACCATGAACGAAGGGTAGTATTGTTCGACTGAGTAAAGCAGGAACAAGTTTAGTAAGATAAATGTGGAGATCGGAGTGTCTGTCTTTTTCTTTTATGCGAAGTACGGATAGGATAGTGCCCAAGATGTCTGCAGCGTATTGTGGATTTGAAGGTTGAAGAAGAATATGATCAAGCTTGCTCATTAGCCGAATAAATAATGCCTCGAAAATTGGACGATCAGATGAGATGTTTGCTAGAGCGGATAAAATAAACTGATAAGATTTTTTCTCTGGCGAAATTTTCTTTGTTTGATTGGTTTCTTCATCTGGAAGTTGTGCAAGCAAGGCAGGAAAGGAGATGTGCAGTACCAATGTTGGAAATATTTGTGACATTGTTGAAAGTGATTTAAGCGCCTCATCACTATAATTAATAAAATGGGGATGCGGAATTTATACCACAAATTTTTGTTCTCCTCTTCGATAATTGTCTTGTCCATATAACCAATAATCATGCTAACTTCTGCTTCAGATAGCAAAGATTTGACAGCAGCGAGCTTTGCAAGAGCTTTCAGTGCAGCCAGCCTTAATGATATTTCGGACTTCAAATGCAATCCAATCAACGAACTTCGAAATGTGTCCAAAAGCTCCGTTTTGTAATGCACAATCGCGCCATCCTCAATCGACTCCAGATAATCACCCTCCCAACCATATAAAGTTCCATATGCATCCAGGAACAAAGTAAATAATTCAATGAAAGCTCTGCGCTTCGGTACTTCAGAGCTTTCATTGCAAAGGTGAAATAAAGGTGGTAATATAGTGTTCATGAGTATCGTGTTGGCTAGGATACATGATTGCGCACAAGCAGCGATTATCTTTCCAGCCGGTTTGCCCTGCTTTTGGTGCGGTTCCCGTAGCTCTGGAGCACATTCTCCAGACATTGTGGAGAGAAACTTTGATAGATGAGAATCAGAAGGGGCAGCTGATAGTGTTATTGTGATAGCTGCAAGCACCCGCAAAGATTCGTCTGCCAAATCATCCTCTAAAGCATGCAGAACTTCAAATTTGACGGACTCCCAAATCTGATTCGCATACAACGAAAGTGTTTGAGCGCCGTAATTGCGAGCACAAGCGCTGAGTGTCTCTAACGCATCTTTCTTTATACTCGGGGAGCTGACATTGAGTTTTTCTAAAAGACTTGGTATGGCAAGGCCTGCGAATAAGTCAGTTGCTGCGATGCATTGCCGAAGACGAATCTTCAGATCCTCAGCTGTAATATGATAAGGATCGTCAGGAGGTGGTCGAAAGGTGATTGGAAAGTAACAAAATGTAACGTCAAAGAGGTCTTGCACAAATTGACGAATGTCAAACTCTACCAGCAGCACTTTAATTATAGAGAATGACGCCATCAGGTTTCGAGGATCCTTTTCCCCTTCAACAGCTTTGGAAAAACATGCAATGTAATCATCATTTTGAGTTTTGAGAAAATCTCGGTGTTTTCTCAGAAGAGTCTCGTGGATCTGGAAGTAGCTAAATCGCGTGTACTGGGAGTGCTTTCGGATTTCAATGGTGGCAAAGAGCGTTTCCATTAGAGTAAGTACTTCCGCTTTTCGACATCCGTCCATAGACACTAAGGCTAATATCCCTTGCAGAGCCGCGCCTGTACATATTTCATCATCGGCGCGGTCACAGAGGAACTTCAGCATTACCTTGATTTGCTGCGAAGTCAAGGTATCCGACTCGAAACGATTGAGCACGTCCGCCAAAAGACCCATTGAATTCTTTCGAATCTCTTCATCATCATCAGTAAGGTGATTGCCCATAGCTTGCACAAGCTCCAGCAATTGCACATTCCCCTGAAAGATCTCATTCGTAATCTGACCGGCAATTGCATTAGACTGCTCGACTCTGCCCTCTCCAGCAGCATAAAGATACGACACGATCAAAGACTGGTCCATGTCTTCTTTTATACATACTTTTCCATTTCATCTACCATTCCCAGGGCTGTGGAATTGCGACTCGAGGTAACGTTTGCCCCTGGCGGACTTCGGCACCAGCGATGCCATGCCGCACTATTTTGGCGGCCACGATTGCCAAAGACTACATTGCCGAAGTTCAACAAAAAGTCGCAAGAGAGCTCCAGGCTCCACGACTTGTTGGACTGCTAGCTAATGATGATGATGGTGCGGTCATGTATGCCCAATGGACCCAACGCACATGCCAAGAATGTGGTTTAGAGTTTGAGCTGAGAAAGGTGAGCAAAGAATCTCTCGAAGATGCTATTGGGCTCGCAAACTCCCAGGAAGGGGTGAATGGTATAATTGTTTACTTCCCTGTATTTGGGAACGACCAGGACAAGTATTTGCAGCAACTTGTTGACCCATCGAAAGACGTCGAAGGTCTCTCACACATCTACCTGCAGAATCTCTACCATAATGTACGCTTCCTCGATCCAGATCATACAAAGAAAAGTATCCTTCCTTGTACGCCGCTGGCAGTGATCAAAATTCTTGAATATGTACAAGTCTACAATACCTTCCTAGAATACACGAATCGATTGTATGGGAAAGTTATCAGTGTCATAAACCGTAGCGAGATAGCTGGCAGGCCTTTGGCTGCTCTGCTTGCAAACGACGGTGCCATTGTCTACAGTATTGATGTGAACGGTGTGCAGAAATTTACAAGAGGCAGTGGCAATCGACTGCGCCGCCATCAAGTTGAGAGTACGGGCTTGAGTATGGATGACGTGCTTCCGATTTCAGATGTCGTTATAAGTGGCGTACCAGCAACTTTCAAAGTTGACCCCAGTCTCGTGAAGTTTGGTTCTGTTGTGATCAATTTCTCTTCGCAACACAATTTTGATGCCGCAATAAAGGAGAGGGCCAGTATTTACGTGCCTGCTACAGGGAAGGTTACGATTGCGATACTTCTAAGGAATCTCTTACGGCTCGTACAAAACAAGAAACCGTGACTTTACTCGTCTAAGTCATCATCCAAGTCGGACTCTACGTTCTCCTCGATGTCTTGCTCAATATCTCCCTCCACAAACTTGCGTTTCAGTCCTTTCATCTTCCTAGTCTGGAGTTCGCCAAGGTCTTGTTTTCCGACATGTATTCTGCCAATCTTGTCACCAAGCATATCAGTTTGTACGTTTTTCTTTTGCTTTGGACGGAGCTCTTTAGGTCGTTTGAGGGCCTCTTTCATCGTGCTCTCGGAAGCCGATTGTATCCTGCCAATACGAAAGTCAATAGAGGGTCCCATCTCTTCGAGCTCAACTCGGGGGGCCTTCTGTCCACTTTTTTTGGTCCGCAAAAGATAAACCCTGAAATGAACCAGAGGTAGCGAGTCTACATCATTGGCCTCTGCACAAGATATGCTGATAATATACTGCAGTGTCTTGATGTTAATGCTACTTAGTTCCTGGCCACGGTAGAAGTCAGTGAGTAGTGATCTGATATGTTGGTAGGATGGATGAGAATCAAATAGAGGTCCTGAGAAGAGTAATAGCGGTTTGAGACCGATCGGCGATTTCTGATTAGGGAACTCATCAATACCTTTGAAGTTCATTATGTGCAATTCCATCATGTCTAATATTTTGTACGCAAATGTGCGTACAAAGGTAAGTGTGTGGGGACGCTTCTTCGAGTGAGACCCAAAGACCAGCAGCGAGGTATCATTCTTCTCCGAGAAGAACTCCAGAGACGATGGGTCTTCGAAGGGGTGTATATTATTTTTCTTTTGAAAGGCCGTACCATCTGGTTTCTTCAATCCTAGTAAATCTACCATGGCTTGATGTACAGTCTGGCTCGTTGAGGTCCCTTTGACGAAAAGAGCCTGCTTCGCATCCTCATTCACTTTGCTCTCCCTTGCCACCAATTCCCGTTTCGACCGCGCATTGCGTGGTTTGACGGTTCGCAGCATGGTCGAACTTCTCGTGTACGTGTACCTGAACCGGGATTCCCCACGCGCGTCACATGCTTGTCTTCGGCATCCGGCAATACATCAATACACAGTCGTGATGGCCAAAGGAGACGGCATATCTGCCGCTATCAATCGCTTCCTGTGTGACCCGAACAATAAAGACATTCTAGCTATTATCAAAGGTTGCAGAAATGGAATCGTCTATGGATGTAAAGTGCGCTTTCCCCATGCAATCGTGATGGTCTTTCTCTTCCGGTCCGGGTCGTTCCGTGAGAAGATGGGCATTGTCTTGAAAGCAACACGGCAGCATTCACGCAATCTAGCCACTTTTATCGTTATTTACAAATCAATCATGTACATTCTACGGACTGTGAACGGCAAAGAAAACCAGCCTGATGCATTGCTTGCTGGTTTAATTGGGGGTTACTATGTTTTCGGTAGGGGAAGGCAATCTAGTGTCAATCAGCAGATCGTTCTGTATGTTGCAGCCCGTGTCTGCATTGGACTGGCCAAGCTCTCTGTGAGTAAAGGACTCATCCCAAATCCAGATGGGAAGGTGGGTGAACGTGCTTGGCCCCTATTTGCTGCCATGTCGTGGGGCCTGGTTATGTACTTGTTTCGTTGGGATCAAGAAGTCATTCAGCCCTCGTTACGGAGTAGTATGCGATATCTCTATGTGAAAAGCGACTCCTGGGATTCGTGGCGAAACTTTCTACTTCACAACGAGTGAAATACCCGACATGCGATGCTATTAATTTACCGTAAATACAAGCCTCCTTGTAATATATTTATGACCGGATTAAAGACTCGTTTGGTGAACATCATCTTAATATCTTGCATGCTAACGTTAATTTATTACGCCCGCATGGGGGCGTATGGTGCAGACTCCACATCTCTTTCGTTTGTAGAACGTGACGTGCGCCGCATTGACAACGGCAATCGCAAAAAGCGATTTCGTTGACAAGTCTCGCTTCTTACCGTCGAAGCATGACTCTCCTTCCGTCGAAGCGATGTACTCTCGGCCTTGTTGCTGTCGTCAAGTTTACCATAACCATCCTCTTGCTCTTGGATCACAGCAAGCGATGCTTCCGGAATTTGCCGCTTTCGAGCTGATTCGTCCACATCGTCCGCCAGAGCCTGCATTTGTTCGATATCTCGCTGTCCCAGGGCTGTAGACGTTCCGACGTACTCCGCTTGTCACTGGAGGTTGATTTGGAGGTTTTGTCAACGCTCGTGGGAGGCAAGCTTGCAATATACTGAGGCTGGGTCGCCATATAGCCCGGGGTAGTCGCACATATGCCCAAGTCGTCGAGGGTCATGATCAATGCCGAAATGAAACGAGTTCGTCGGCTTAGTCGAAGGCCTTCGTTTTGAAAGTTAGTTTTATAGAAAAAGATCACATTGACATGAGGTTGAGAGTTTTGGAAATCCTTCACTTCTGTAATGCAATTCGGCACATAGTTTCGTTTCTCGTCTGTCACATAACTCAGCATCCGCGATCTCAACTGCTCAATTTGCTCAATAGTCGTTCCCACACGGAACAAAACCGGCACTCCCTCTGCAATTGTCCCTGATCGACGCATATTATATATGTAGACCGTGTTTAGAAGAGAATTGGGAGCCTGCAGAATTTTACCGTCCATTCGCCTAAACTCACAAGACATGAGCGAGATTTCACGAACAGTCAAAGACTCAACGACTCCATTGACCAAGATAGCGACTCGGTCACCAATATCGAAAGGGTGCTTCACAAACACAAATACAACAGCTGCCAAAAATTCTTGTGCTGTGCCTCCTAAAACCCAAGAAAGGCCGAGAAAATGGTACCTGCACTAGTCAACGCAGCTGCCGCAGATGTCACGACAATAGAGATCAAGATGACAATAGATATGGTAAAGACCACAAATGACAAAATGACATCGAGCTTACCAATTGCAGAGTCCAGATCTCTAAGACTAGATGTGATAGCTTTGCGTTCTTTGCCACCTCAGGTCCATGCATGCCATTTGGATTTCTTCCATGTTAGCGTCCCCATTTAAATCTTTGTCGAAAGTTTGGAAAGCTGCATCAGCTTCCTCGCCTTCGTGGAATATAGGCGCGAAGTCGGAAGGATACAGTGCTTCATTTCCATCTTTGACAAGGCTTTGGTAAATTCTGCGTGCCAGAGTTCTGGCGCTGTTGTCGTTGTTTATCAACTGCAAAACAATCTGCCTTGGCGCTGTAGCACTTTTCATATGCTTGCCAGCTACTCTCCCCATTGCTGTCATTGTCTTTTGCGCCGCCGAGCGACTCGCAAAGGAGATTTGTTTCATTATGTCATCCATTACCGCCCGTGGTGTCCTAGCTGTCGCAGAGTGGGGGGTCACTCTCCCTTGCTTTTCATCCGCAAATTCACCCACTTGTTTGTGCACATACTGGTATAAATTTACTTGAAATTTGTTGAGAGCTATTCGATCGTCATATGTTTTCGAATGGAAATTGACTGCTATGAGTTGGATAAGGATCTTTGCCGCCAGGTTGAGTACAGCTGCTATAAAAATGACAAGCAATATCCTACTCAGAATGGATTCCCATGGTTGAACAGAGTTGTCCAAATCGACGTGATGGTTCGTCAGCGTCGGTAAACAAACAGCCAAAGCCCAGAAGAGCCCTGTTACTGCAGATTCAATCATCCTGTCCTGAAAGATCTCTCCACATTTTGTTGTCATTCGAGAACACACTCGCAATGACAAGTGCTACGCTGGGGAAGATTTTGGATATTATACGAGATGCCCATAAGGTCAACCAAATAACCTCCAGCCATACCGAGAACCAAAGCAGTGATACCTTACTAACAGTCGCATCTGGAAACGCAAGTCGGCCTAGGAGTAAAGGGATCAACAAAGCCAAAAAGACTGGCATGATATAAGTAAAGTAGCGGAACAACCAATTAGAAGCGTGAAGTCTCCGGATTACTTTAGCCCAAATTCCAGCCGTATCTCGACCGGCGTTCATTTGTCTGACGTGGAATTTATTGTTTGCGAGCTCTTCGAAATCATCCTTCGTCTCTCCAATGCGGCGTGAACGAGATCGCGACACGTCCTGCTTATTAGCTTCTGCAGTCTCTTCCACAATCTGCTCCGCACGCATAAGCTGCAAATCATCCTCCAACTTTTTATCTCCTAGTTCGACACGAGATGGCGAAATTTGAGTACCAAGACCGGCAAAGAGTGTGTGGTCGTCGTCTCCAACCTCGTAACTAGCCCTGCCCTTTTCCTCTTCTTTTTCAGTCATCGCGGATAATATCTGTAATCGAATGTGTATTCAGTCTGCCATAGGCAATGTGGACTGGGGTGGTATTTGGGAGGAAAGAAAGATTTCTTGTTCTATTTCGATCTTCCGCAGATCCGACGGGTATTTAGCCACGGGTATGTAATCCACTGTTACTACTCTAGTTCTACTTCTTTACTATTAGATCTTACAATTGGAGGAAAAGAGATCCCATAAGCTTCCAGTTGGGTTCTTATGTACAGTACTTGTGGATGTCATCAGTTTAGTGATTAGTAGGTAAACCGTGAGATATATCCGTCGCCGGCTATGCCTCTGTTTCTTCCTTGGTTGCATCGATTCCCGGTACTTCAAGAGGCGGAGGCATTGGAACATCAGAAAAATCATCCTCCTTCACCGCCGTTATGGAGTAAACATCTACCTGATTAGCCTAGTGAAACAGTAGTCGTCACGCACAAACCCCGCACACAAACGAGAGCAACGACAGTCCAGTCAGCGCATTTCTTAACTTGTATGGCTTCCGAGCTCGTAGCAGAGCTGCCGATGAGCGAAATGTTGACGGGTCTTGGTAGGACGAAGGCTTTGGCAAGACCGCCATTAATGCGTTGAGAAGTATTTTGCCCCTGATTAGATGCTGATCAGATCAACCAAAGTCGACATCGGATAAAATACATGCAACGGGGTCTATGGCGGTGCAAGACTTGTAAATTGAATGGATACACGAGTACGACGTCGAAACTTCAATACCGTTTGAGATCAAGTTCCGCGTCATCAAGAACTAAGGCTCGTCATGGAACGAAGAAGAGCGAATTCAAAATAGAGACAGGAAGCAATGCATATCCCCATTTGCCAAATCATAGACGAAAACAGTCAAAGGATAGGACTCAACACATGAGAAACCTGACTTTCGAGAATTCCAGAGATACGTTTGCTTTAGCAGAGATATCTGCCATCAGGCAACGACTTAAGCTTAAGAGGAAAGGGTCTTTAAATACTAAGCACCAAAACAGCACCCTTTTGGGGACCGATTATAGTTTCTATTACTTCCGGCAAGCTGTGATACAAATGTTAAAGAAATGGTCCGAGTCGCCAGGGCTGATAAGCCAAGAAACGGGTGTTGCGAAGCATGACATTGAGAGAGCTTGTAGACACTTTCTTACACAAATGAATGACTGTCAAAATCAGTACCCAGCTTCAAAAGCTACTTCTGAAACACACGATCTGCAGCTTCATGTACTGGCAGAAGCGTACAAAAGTGGTGGGGACGAGCAAGTGAGCAAGACCTTACGAGGTGCCATTGCTACCTACATGTCTGCGATAGAAGGGCCAAACAAAGCAATTGACCTGACCAATCCAGCAGAATGGTATCCTGGAGCGCGTGGCATACATCGGCAAATACATTTGCATGTTGGTCCCACCAATAGCGGTAAGACATACAACGCCTTGAAGAGACTAGAGAGTGCAAATAGTGGGTGGTTTGCTGGCCCATTGAGAATGCTAGCTCACGAAGTATACCATCGACTGAATGAAAAGGGCGTCAAATGCAATCTTGTAACAGGCGAGCAAGAGTGCATTGTGGATGAAAAAACAACAATAACAAGTAGCACGGTTGAGATGACTAATATAAACAAGCGTTTTGAAGTCGGTATCATTGATGAAATTCAGATGATTGGGGATAAAGATAGGGGCTGGGCATGGACTCAGGCTTTTCTTGGACTTCAGGTAGACGAGCTGCATCTATGCGGAGCTGAAAGTTGCGTTCCGATTATTCAAAAGTTAGCGTCGGCTGTTGGAGACAAAATTGAGGTCCATCGTTACAAGAGACTAGGGCTACTCAAACCAATGCAAAAGGGTATGGGAGGCGACTTCTCTAATATTCAGCAGGGAGATTGTGTTGTTACTTTCTCGCGACGCTCGATATTTCAATTGAGGACTCTCATCGAAGGAAAGACTGGCTACAAGTGCGCTGTAGTATACGGGACTCTGCCACCCGAAGTTCGCGCAGAACAGGCAAGGCTGTTCAACGACGCGAATAGTGGCTACAATGTAATGGTGGCGTCTGACGCAGTCGGGATGGGCTTAAATCTTGATATCAAGCGAATAGTTTTCAATACATTAGAAAAATTCGACGGCAGCGATATGGTCTTTGTGGAAGCTGCTCAAATTAAACAAATCTCTGGTAGGGCAGGACGCTTTGCCACCTCAAATCGGCCGTATCTTGGACCTGGGACGGATGGTGAGCCTAATGTTGGATTAGTGACAACGATGGGTGATAGAGATCTACGTCAACTTCGCAATGCTCTAGATTCACCGATCGAGACAATTGTGTCCGCTGGCTTGAAACCACCCTTTCACATTGTGCGGGCTTTGTGCCGTACTTTTGATTCCGGCTTGTCTCTGGCTAATGTATTTCGCCGAATTGAAGAGTCAGCTAGAACGACTGGTTACTATCATTTGTGTCAACTGACAACCTCAATCGAGGCTGCGGAGATCGTGCAAACTACTCCGGGCCTGACGTTTGAAGACCTGTGCCTTTTGTGCTCACTTCCTGTCAATTTGAGGCACGAACGCATGATACTTCTTCTGTTATCATTCGCAAGAATGGTGGCTGCTGCAGAGCCTACCGATATTTTGGGTGTAGAATGCATCAAGATTGAAATTTTGGACTCTCCAAACACTCTTGACATTGTAGAAGATCGTTTGCAGAACTTGGAATTCCTACATAGGGAGATTATGGCGTTCTTATGGATGTCTATGCGGCTTCCGACCATCTTTGTGTCTTTAGAAATCACACTTGCCCTAAAGGAAAGGACGGAAAATGCGATCAGTGGACTTTTGCGTCAGATGGGACGAAGGTCAGGTATGAAATTGCCTCCAAGGAATAAAAGAACGCAGCTCAGGCTATAGCAGTAGACATGTCTAGCGACAGTCTTCTAGAAGAGAAACTAATTGAAGCATCGGCCGGTCAATAATCGGTGTACTACGTCAACTTAATCGAAATGGACGTCCAAATTGCGTGGGCCAAAGTTTTCACTCTTTCCATAAAGACTGGTCCAGGTTCTGTACGTACGATCAAGACTTATGAGATAGTTCCCTTCGTAATGGCCTTTCTCCTTTACTCTCTTCATGATCGCTTATCGTCGGACCCCGTTAAGGTGGGGCAGATTAAGGTTCGACTCCCGCTATTGGCCTCGGATGATCCATCGTGCGGGGACGAAACATTCCCCGGGAAATCTATAAAAGCATCGTCTACGCAATCAAGATAAAGAATCCTTCTCAATAGTATCATGCAAGAATCCAAAGACGGATACCCTACGGAGGAAGAGGGAAGCATGCTACTGGATGTCGATCAGAAGAGAATGCACGCAGTCAAGTAATGGCTATAGAAGCGACTGAGACTGAGCACTCACTCTCAACATGGGAGACTTTGACGCTATACTGCAAAGGCGCGGCAGGGTCTGTATTTATTTCGCTATCCATCATCAAGTGCGGCTTTGAATTTTAAATTATTGGCAACTTATTTGCATTGCCGGCGTTTCAGAAGCGTTATGGATCACCAGTTCCTGGGAGTGACTAATAAGTATCTGCAGCTTGGCAAGCTGCTCTATCTGTCCGAAGTGTCGTGGGTCAGATTATCGGGGGATTTGGCATCGCCTATCCTCATGAGAAGCTCGGAAGAAGGCCCACTTTTGCGATATGCTAATCTTAACGAAGGCTTTGTCTGCATGCAGTTTTTTGCGTCCTCCCTGGGGGTTCTGACGGCTTCTGAGTTTTTATCCGGGTTTATATGGGGCAATACTCCGTCATTGCTCCTACATATGCATTTGAGGTACGTACTACCTGTCAACGTGAGAGGATACCTTACAGCCTATATCAGCTTGTGATATGTTATTGGCCAGCTTGTAGCGGCAGGGTCTACTACCAGCTTCGCAACTCGCCTTGACCAATGGGCCGATTGCGTTTCATTTGCACTTCAGTGGATTTGGCCGGTACTGCTACGTTCAAGCCTGTACTTTGTCCCAGAGTCACCCTGGTGGTTGATACGTCAAGGGCCAATGGAGGAAGCAAAGAAGGTTTTGCAGGCCCTTTCGCTCAAAAAATTCTGACAAGATAGATGTCGACAAAACGTTAGCCATGATGGTTCAAACTGAGCAACTGGAGGCCGATATGGAGACGGGCTCTTCATACTGGGACTGCTTTAAAGGAACAAGCCGATGACGGACCGAGATCTGCATCATGGTCTATGTCATACAAGAATTTCGTGGAAATCCTGTGGGTTATGCGATTTATTTCTTTGAGTATGAATCATGTGAACTCAACTAATATAAGGCAAGTGGGATTGAATACGCAACATGGTGAACAAATCATCTGAGCAATAAGCGAGACCAAAAATAAAGTCGACGGAAGGAGTCTCATCTGGAACAAAAGTCAAAGGAAAATGACCGTAGGCCAGGAGGACGAGTATTCTTTAGATCAATTGTCTCTTGAGGTCGCGAGAGAGGTATGTTGGACGGAACAATACAAGGGTAATTTCTATCAATGGCAAAGCTCAATCACTAGTCTGGGGAATGAATCTCGGACTTGAGAAATTTCTGGAATGGCAGACAATGATGGCATCGGGAAGGTCATCGAAAGATTGTGGCTCTCGGTATTGGGGTCTTACAATAGCGCTGGGGAGCTATTGTGCTTCTGTGAAACACTATGGAGAGACGGCATCTTGTCACTCCCCAACTCGCCATCTTTTCGACTAGTGCCTGCCCTCTTTTGGAGTTGCTGGCGTATATACACCTTTGGAAAAGAGACGCAAAGGCTATGCGGGGATTATGCTGACTATGCTTGCAAAAAAACTTAGAAAAGTAGCTGAACAATCGTCTGGAGGGTTTAGTGTGCTGTTCAGTGGAGTCGGGCGCAAGTTTATGCGAAGTTGGGCTGGGCAAACGACTTGAGCACGCATATCTGTCTCGGTCCGATAGAGGAAATGCCGCAGAACGTAAAGTTCTACGGCCAAGGCGACGTTTCTCGCCTCTGTGAACGTGATATTGAACTGCTGAAGAAAAAGTTCTCGTCTAGCGGTCCAGTGGCTCGTGTCGCAGTGCTTCCGACACCTGCACTTATCGAATTGGGGCAGAAACGCGGCACGAGCCTGATGCATATTGTCAATTCAAGTAGACAAATTCGCAGCCGCGTATACTGACCCCGTGTCTGGTTTAGAGGTCGGCTGGGTATTGTTTGGGTATTTTCCATCTATTGACCAAGTCGAAATTTTACGCCATGTCTGCCTGAAAGACGGCGAGCAAAGCGTTGAGATAATGAGGCAATTGCTAGCTGCCACTCAATGGCTGGTGAGTGAATACAAACTGAAACAGCTCCAGGCTTGGAATCCTACAGAGCAGTTTCTTGCAGCTGCCCGTGCGATCGACGCGGACGCACAAGTTGTGTACCGCGAGGACAGCATAAATAGTATCGCTTACTATGGACAAGAGACAGAATTTCAATGGATGGAAAACGAAGCATACACATGGTGTGGTGTTAACATATAAGCAGAATGGGAGCAAATTTCCCCGTAGAGGTGTCGGTAAGACACATCATCTTCCCTAAAACTCGTTAGACAGTCCGTAGAGCTTGAAGAATATCATTTTGAAGATCCTGCACATTTTCAATTCCAATACTTAGGCGCAGAAGTGCTCTGTCCTCAAGATTGGGATCACTGAGGGTACGCCATTCGATGAGAGACTCCACTCCGCCGAGGCTGGTAGCGTGCGTGAAATACTTTAATTTTGATGGGAATACTTTGGCACTGTCGGCATCTTTGAGTGATATTGACAAAACAGGCCCAAATCCACCTGGATTTTGCTTCTTCACAAACGCATCATTCTGCAAGGATGAGTGCGTCACTTTATGTAGCGTATCAGGCTTCACGCCATGCTTCTCGGGCTGCTCCATGACACCATTCAGCCATAGGGCTAGTTGCTCTGCGCTCCGAGACGCCTGCCTGACGCGCATTTCCAAAGTCCGCATACTTCTCAAAAGCAGCCAAGTCTCCATATTTCCCAACGAGGTGCCAAATATCAGCCTTTCCTTGAAGAGTTCCGTTTTTTCTTCTTTTTCCTTCACTACCATCACTCCAGCCAGGAGGTCTGAATGCCCACCGAGGTACTTTGAGCCAGAATGGATAATGATATCTGCCCCTTGGTCGAACGGGTTTGATAGCGGCGGGGGAGAGAAGGTGGAGTCAACAGCGACACGAGCTCCGGTTTTCTTTGCGATTGCCGCATAGTGTTCGATATCGACCGACAGCCCAGTGGGATTTACCGGGGTCGTAAGCCATATCAAGTCACCTTTGGAGAGCTCATTCGCTTGTGATAACGGCACCACATTCAGTCCAAATTTCTTCGTGTACATCTTGGAGAGGGTGATCACTCCAGAGTAAGCATCTGCAACGGCCAAGGTTCTTGGGTTGACATGGGCAAACACTGCGTGGATGGCAGCCATGCCATTTGCATATAATAAACACTCGCCTTTCATAATGGCCGCTAGAACAGCCTCCGCTCGTATTGTGTTTGGTGTCTGATAGCGCGAATAGACGAGTTCTTTCTCTGGATCCGCGAGTGCCACTGGATCTAGCTGGCTCGGGTCATCAGGGTACTTGTAAGTTGACGAGACATGCAAAGGTGCAGCTACGTCAGTCAGTACAGAGTAGCCATCATCTGCATGTACTGTTAAGCTGGCTATAGAGCTGACCGCATCTTTGAATCCATTCACCGAAGTCTCTTCGTGATTTGCGACGTTCATCATTGGGGTCGTCGAGTACGCAAAATCTATGCTACAAATTGTCTACATGTTCTAGATACATAGATATTCGTTTACTGGCGTTCTCCTTCTTCTTCTGGCATATTGTCGTATTCACGTTCATGCGCATTCCTCTTATCGTCATCAGAGTCATGGTTACTGTGCTTGCGAAAGGACGACATAAGACCCACCTTGGACCAAAGCGCCATAGCTGTGCTAGTTCTGCTTTCATGACCCGTGTCGATTACCTCATCTTGTGTCCACTCACGTCCGTATGCAGCACTCGGCGGTGGTCTTTCGTTGCTCACATGACTCAAGGCAATTTCTTTGGCGCGAAGACGTTGAACCTTATCCTTTTGAATTTTATACCGAAGGTCTAGTTTCTCTTTGCGCCTTCTCCATCTAGTCACCGGGCCGGCTTTAATCGTTCCAATGTTTTCCACCTTTAGACATGCCAGTTCCTCTTCTGGTTCCATCTGGCGAGCATGGCCATGTGTATTAATCCTCAGCCTAGAGAAGTTAGTTGGCGCCCCATCTTCAAATTCTGCTATTCGCCCTCTTACCCGGATACGATCATCATCCTTAATTACCTGCTTGGCTTGCCCGCCCGTACACCAAACACCAAAATTTGCAGCTGCACGAAACTGATACTTTGCGATAGTTGTCCAGGAGAGGGTGGTGGCCACATGGCATCCTTCATCAAACACCATGAGCTGAGTTTTCACCCCATCATGCGCCGCACGATGAGCAATATACATAATCTCGTCGCGAAGAACTTCACGTGCTCCTCCGATTACGAGTAGGGGACAAAGTCCAGAGAAATCTTTTGCTACCACAGGTGAAACCAAATAATAGTTCAACAGTGAGTTATTTGCGTATAACTGTATCTGGTCGTGGATGACAATTTCCTTTCCTTGAATTAAGATTCTGATTTCGTTCACATCCGATTTGTTCTGTGCCTTGTCAGGTCGGACATGAGTCGTCAGGTTTTGCCCAGCGTTCACATTCGCCAGCTCTAATCCAGCACACTCGCTCTTCACTGGCTCCCCTTGCGAGGCACTTTTCATCTGTGAGTGGACTGGTGGAGGCCAGACTATCGAGGGTTTGTGTAGAAAGCCGGCCGGAGGAATATAGTCGCCAGTATTATCGCCTATTATGGACGGGAACGAATGTGTAAGATCGCACCACGGGGAAAGCAATGTACCACCATTTGGCATTCTCAATTTCTGATCCCGTATGATGAAAAGCAGAGCGAGCACCAATCCGCCTCCAGCTGAGTCTCCCATCACAACAATTTTCTTCCCTGGAAAATCCCTCTCTACCTGCATGTAGCATGCCAGTATATCAAGAAGCCCGCAAGGAAAAGGAAATTGTGGTGCCAGTCTGTATCTTGGTGCAATCGCTATGCTCCCGGGCAAGCTCCAAAGATGTCGGATTATCTGATACCGGTGAATATCCGTGCTCCCAAAGTAATAGGCACCCCCATGTACGTAGAAGATAACCGTTTCGTTATCTTCGCGACGTTTCCGTACTTCCATCCTTTCCCATTTCAGATTCTTCTTTCGCCACTGCCACCATTTTGAGCCTCCACATTTTTCAATACCCTCCTCGCCAAGCTGTGCAATCAGCACTCCAATAGCTTTCTCCACCATTCCCTTACTAACCTCTTCATGTTCACACTTTACCCAGAATGGCTTTGGCACAGTCTGAGCTGTGAGTTTTTGCAGCGCATGTACATCGTGGTGGGATGCATACTTAAGGAAGCGTCTTATTAGTGCAACACCCTCCACAAATGAGAGCTCGCGCTTCTCCTTGCCTAGCTTTCGAAAGGGATGCTGAATGGCTGTAGATATGAGGGTCTGCGCCACTACCACCCCTACTGCCGCGGGGTTCATGCTCATATTGACATGAAGTCGCGTGGAAAATAATCTCCGTGATTGGACCCGCCCGATTCGGCTACATCAACCGAGATGAAATTCAGGGCTCACATTCGAACATCTCAACGAGTTGGCCATATGTGAGGAGCTAACAAGTAGAAATGCAGTACGCTATTGGCCACCTGAAATTGAGAAACTCACACCGGTTTCCGGCAATAACACATTCCTGAGATTCTATTCTTTCGGCAAGTTGAGAGGTAAACCGGAATACAGTGCTCACTCCGCAACTGCCCTGTTACTTTTATTGCCAATCGCATCAAAATAAGGCAATAGACTTGCATTATGCAATTTTGACTATGGCCGTGAATGTACAAAAAGCTGGTTCTACAGCACAGGAATCTTCCATGATCGCGAGGTGCCCGCTCTACGCTTCAGATCCAGGTCACTCCATTGTTCCATGGGTGACAGCATCATGTCGAGTAGTCTACCTGTTACGGCCCCACTTGTACGAACAAAGGAAGTAACGGAACGAGCTACTCTCAATGGAAGTAATGCAAGGAACTACTCGATTAGGGTTTCAATGGAAGAATTAGTATATAAACAAGACTGGAGCGCTGGTCGCCCAGTCTTGAGAATCTTGTTAAACAGACTTATCGTCCCGTCGATACTTTCTCGTACTAGCTATCCTATTAGCCAAGTACCGTCCACTAAAGTCCTGAGCTATCCGTATACCTCTCTAGGAATCTCGGTTGCTACCCTCCTTAACACTACCCTCTTACAGAGATTGCGCCACATTGTTGCCGTGTATCCGTAAATCTCCATCCATCTGACCCCGAGGAGATCACTAAATCGAATTCTGCCGACACTCGTCGCATCGTCGGCGGGAGTTAGCTCCTCTGATTAGCTGAAATTCTGCCGGAAGTTGTCCCGTGACTCGAGTAAATTTTCTCTCCGCAAACGAAAACGAAGGATGACTGTCGTGTATGACGCCAGCAACAAATCTACTTAGCACCTGTGGCGGAGATTAATGACTACCACGGTCTTTCAACGAGGTTCCTCTCTTTCCCATGCGCTCTCCCCACAACTTACCTCCTCCCCTTTGCCCCTCAAGTCGCCATAGTGGAGACAGGGGGAAAATATACGGGACGCGGTCTGATTGGCTGAATTCAGTCCGAAGGGGAAACTCCTCAGCCCGCTGTCCCTAGGCGATTTTCCCAGCATCCCACCGGCGTCCGGTTTGGGCCATTTGGCCCTTTCCTTTTCCTTTCCCTCCCATCCCCCCGTTTAAGGTGTGGAGCTAGGGCAAGTTCCTTAAATACTCGCTTCCCGCTACTCCTGCCCCTTCTCCTCTTACTCCCTCCCTTCACCCACCCATCAGGGCTTGTATCTGATCAGAGATCACTGCTGCCCAAAATGATGTTTTCAATGCCTAGACACCGTGTGATGAACTACTTGATAAGTATATGCGCTTGTTTGACCATGGTCCTCAACGGATACGACGGCAGCTTGTTCTCCTCCATCCAGGTTTTGCAGACATGGAACGACTACTTTGGGCACCCCAACGCCAACTTGCTGGGTGTGATCAACACTGCGTACAGTTGCGCCGGTATTCTTTCCGGGTTCTTCGTCTGCCCAATTCTTATGGACAATTTCGGCCGACGTCTCCCTATCTTCTTGAGTGGTGTTACTGTCGCCATCGGAGCGTTTGTCATGACCTTCACTCCGAACCTTGGAGGCTTTATCGCTGGTCGCGCCATTGTCGGTTTCGGCACCAGTCTTGGTGGCCCTGCTGCACCTACCCTAATTAATGAGCTCGGCTACACAAACATCCGCGGGCGACTGATGAGTTTCTGGCAAATGTTCTGGTCGTTTGGTGCCATCTTGGCCAGTTACATTGCTCTTGGAGGATCTTACTCGCCCGGCCTCGGTAACTGGCAGTGGAGACTTCCTGTGATCTTCCAGGTGTTCACTCCTCTCATTCTTTGCTCTACCATTTATATCTGCCCAGAAACTCCGCGATACCTCCTGCAGAATGGCAAAGAGGAGGCCGCACGACGGGCTCTCCAGAGAGTTCGTCTTCCCGAAGAAGTCGAGCCAGAACTGACTGAGATTAAGGAAGCTATCCTGTATGAACGTACGCACACCAAGGGAAGATATAGGCAGCTGTTTGTCAACGCTTCCTACCGAAAGCGTATCATTCTTGCCTTTATCCTCAATTTTGGTCAGCAGATGACTGGTATTGGTTCGCTAACCAACTACTCTGGAATCATCTACCAGCAAGTCTTCAAAAGCTCTAACACCATTATTCTTTTGAACGCCATTAACTGGATTCTTGCGGTCCTTTTTGTCCTGACAGCTACCTACTTCTCTGACAAATGGGGCCGTAAGACTTTGCTCTTCTGGGGTGCTCTAGGCCAAGCCGCCACGTTGCTCGGTGTCTCCACGCTTGTTACCCAATCGCATACTAATCCTGATGGAACCAAGTCAGTCGGTGTTGGAGCCGGCACTGCGTTATTCTTTTACCTGTTCAATCTCTTCTACCAGCCGAGTTTCGGGTGCACGACATGGATCTGGACGTGTGAGATCTTCCCGATGGTGATCCGAGCGAATGGTGTGGCCATTGGTTCGCAGACGCAAGGAATTGCTCAGATCATTCTTGCTCAAGCTTTCCCACCACTTCTATTGGCGGCAGGTTTCTATACCTTCTACTTCTTCATGGGAGTCAACCTTATACTTGCCGTCTTTGTGTGGTTCTTTATACCCGAGACAAGGGGTGTGTCGCTCGAGCACATGGATGTGTTGTTTGGCGGTATTGACCACGTTGTTGGTGGAGAGAAGGTATTGTATCGGGAGGACGGCGGCGAGATTATCAACGAGCCACAGGATAAACATGACAACCGCACACTTGTCCACAACGAGAAATCTTGATTACCTTTGTACTTGAATTGAATCAATGCCTTTATCTATACTTGACGTGAGGGAGCCCAATCGTAGAATATCTGATGCAATTGCAAAAGTGTTTCATTCTAGTTTCTGATGGTTTCACTGAGGCGTAGTATTGTCCCACGATTCTGTCTAATCGTGCCCATCATTGTCGGATACTGTTTCTGTCCCATGTGGAAGTAGGAATATTGTAGACGAGTCAATAACCATGAATTTGAAGACACAAATTGGATACGACTAGTTACACAGGAGGTACAAAATCTACAACTTACTAATGAACTCCGGAGAAGTACCTGCCGGTTTGCTCGCGTAGAGCTGGTCGATTTGACTCCTAAACATCTTGAGGGCCACATTGCGTTTGATCTTCAGCGTCGGTGTTAATGCATTCTCCAGCGTGAATGGTTCCAATGTAATATGCAGGTTCTTTACTTTCTCAAACCCCTGGAGTCGGCCAACACTCACTCGATCAAGCTCTTTGAGCAGGGCTCCTTTCACTGCTGCCTGTCTGCCGGCTGCTTCGATAGAGCCGATGCCGTCAGTCACCTTCTCGCCCAATATCTTGGAAGCCCAGGGAGGAAAAGCGACTGGGTCGACTCCAATCACGGCAACGAGATACGTCTCGTGGGAGTCGCCATGCACAAAGATCTGCGCAAGGAGATCGGACGCAGCGTATATATTTTCGATCTTCTCCGGAGCAATATACTCGCCTTGTGCAAGCTTGAAGAAATTTTTGACTCGGTCAATCAGCCGTAATCTTCCAAGACTGTCGATTTCACCGACATCGCCAGTCATGAACCACCCATCCTCAAACACTTCTTTTGTTCTCTCTGGCGCCTTGTAAAAGCCCTTGAAGACATTACTTCCACGGATGAGTAGTTCGCCGCGAGGATTGGGTTTGTCGTCGCTCGTGTAATTCAATTCCTTTACATCTTTGAGACAGTATTCCGTACTAGCAACACCACCACCGAGGAAACCAGTGATCTGATTGTCATCAACCCAAGAGACATGAGTCTGCGCAAAGTTCTCAGTCATTCCGTATCCCTCGACAACATCACACGCGAATGCCACTCGCAGAAACTGCATGGCTTCTCGGCCGATTGGAGCTGCTCCATTCACAATATATCTCACACGTCCTCCTAAAGCCATTCGAATTTTCCTACACCAGATACGATCCCAAAGCATGTGATGTACTCCATAACCATTCTCCATGTTCGCCAACTTCGCAGCGAAGGCTTTGCGAGAAATTACTCCCGCAATCCCTGGTGCATTGATGGTTTGGGCTCTGATCGATGCCACAATGCGATTGAGAATTCGAGGAACCGAGGGAAATATTGTTGGTTGCAGTTTTTGAATATCATCGAGCAACTCCAACATGTTTCCATGGTAGTAGCCAATGGCTCTACCCAAATACGTCGCCGTTACTTCAACAATTCGGCCGTAGATATGGGCCAAAGGAAGATAGGAGAATACCACATCGTCCTCACCGTCAGGGACAAGGTACCCATTAGCTGCAATGGATGAAACAGCATTCGAGTGCGTTAGAATAGCCCCCTTGGGAAACCCCGTGGTGCCTGAAGTGAAGCAGATGGTTAGAATGTCATCTGCTTTCGGCGAACCATGAGTACATGGATGTTGCTGGCCGACCTTTTCCACATCGCCAAATGCAGTGACAATGATGCCAACTTGGTTGGCCCATGAATTCAGCAAACTCTTTTTGTTACGTCCAGGGAGTTCTCCAGCATCGAGAGGGTCAACTGAGATGATGATCTTTAAATTTGCTAGTTTTGCTTTGAGATTGAGTAATGTTGGGATGTGATCGATGGTTGTTACGACCACACTGACCTCACACAGATCCATGATGTATTGACTCGTCTCCGGTCCCAAGGTGTCGTAAAGTGCCACGGAGAAGAGGGCTTGTCTTTGACAGGCCAGGTCCGTCAGCTGCCACTCGGGGCAGTTGTTCATCCATACAGCCACTCCAAACTGTCTCGATTTGCCATTCATGACATGCTGCTTATGTAGATGCATGAGTCCTGCTCCAAAATGGTCACGTCGCTGGCGAATCTGATCATATGTCTCCCACATATATTCGCTCCATAGCTTCGCCTTTGCATCGTACTCACGATGGCCAAAACATTTACCGGCTGGGTTTCTCTGCCATCCCACCTCAAAGGTATCGAAAACGGTGTTTATGGAAGGGTGTGGGCGTTCGAGCAGACCCTCCGTATGCTTCACATGCCTGTACACAGCAGAGTATCCCGGCCGTCTTGTTCCCGGCAGCGGCACTGCCTGCGCCCCTTGCTTCTCAGCTCGAAGTACTTCAAGGGGTTCCGGAACCACGATGTCCTTGTTCGCCATGAAGGGCCGCGGGGCGGGGTACCGAGGTTCAAGATCACGAGCGATTTTCTACAGTCTCTGCAACAACATAAACTCCATCAATGTAGATGCATTCGGTGGCTCCCTGCCCACGGAGCAGCGCTAATTGTACACGTTCCGGCCTTCGATACTAACGCCAGGAGCTTTGGCCTTGGTCCTCGACTTGTTGCTCTGCAGGCGCCGCTGAATATTCTTGAATGGATCTTCTCCGCGCCTTGTCTTTTCTGTAACATGTATTCTCGGTGCGACACTGTACGTAACTGCATTGGCAGTGGGTATGGAGGTCCTGTTCTTTGAGAGATAGGGGGATGCCTGTGTCAGGTCGTCGCCGGCATTCAGCTTGCTGTGGTACATGAGGGCCTCTGGGTCGTAATCCGCAAACGAGATTGCTTTGTCCCGATAGTTGTCGCTTCGTCCGACGATCGGACGAGTCCAATCTCCAATCAGCTTTTCGGCCACGCGCTTTATGCTCGGCTCAGGCTTGATAGACTTGCGATAAAAGAGCACCACCCGAGCCAGCCCACTTTCGCGTAGCTGCTGGGTCTGGATCGGCAGCTTCGCGAGCACTGAGAAGAGTTCGCGCTGAATATTGAAGGAAGGAAGAGACGAGTCGGGAAGAGGCTCGAGCCAGAGTTTGATGGATTCGAGGAGGTTATTCTCCAAGATCGAGTTGTACAACGAAGTCTTCTGCAGCTTTTCCATCACTATGGGCAATGTCTTTAGCTTTTGCGTGGCTGGTCGATGCTCATTGATGGCCTGCCTATCCATCTGCGAGGCCTCCTTCATAACATCGCGCAGGTGATTGATTTCATCGTCTTGCATCTCTTCCAAATTATCCTCGTCTCGAAAGACCCTCTGCTTCTTTGGCTTGAGCGCCGCATCCATTCGCTCGTCGAGTTCACGCCTGCGCAGCGTTTCAGGGCTGAGCGGCACATCTGGCTCTGGTTCTGGCACGGGTCGCCGCTTGCGCCGCTCCTTCTTTGGACGATCATCACCCTCGCGCGGCTTCCTTTTGTATCTCCCGATCTTGTAGACTTCCTCGTCGACTGCCTGAATGGGGAGGCCGATCTTGCTGACTTCCACGTCCTTGAACTGCTCTTCATCTAGATCCGACAGCTCATCTTCGGAGTTTGCAGCGTCATCGTCTTGCTCATCTTTGCCCTCATCCGCTCTCCCAAAGTTCTCCTCCTCCTCGCGGTCCGAAGGCCGTCTTCGCTGGATCTGGGCAGGGTCAATGGAGCCCTGCAGGGGTTCTGGGCGCGACTCCACCATGTCGTCGACGTCCATGCGTTGCAGCTTGTGGTTTGTATCCAGCCAACGTCGACTAGCTGCTGCTGGCCTCTGCAGAAATAAACAACGCGAGCGAGCATGTTTGGAGGCGAGTCTTCCGAGGAGGAGATGGAGCAGCAGTTCACACAGGCAAAGTGGACCATCTACAGCGGACTGACGATATGTGTCGGGCTCTGGTTTGCCCCCTTTGCAGTCGACCTGGTCAGCGACATGTTTTGAGACACGTTCTACAGACTGAAGGGGCGCGAGCTGGGAGGTAATAGGCACTGTACACGGGCATGCCAGAATGGCCGAGCTAAAACTTTCTTCGGTGTCCTCTACTCCGTTCCTTTTCCAGCGCGTAAGCCTGTTCCGTTTCATGCAGCCTCTTCTCGTCTTCCGCCGTGACCTCGATGATTTTCTGGGTCCCTTCCTTGGTACTGGAGAGCACCTTGGCGAAGAGTTCAAGCTGCGTCTCGTCTTTCTCCCAGTCTATCCCCAGCCGCCAAACACCCTCCGTTTCCCTCTCCTGCTCCATCTGAGCAGCTCGATCTCGGAGCAGTGTCATGCGCGCCCATATCTCATTCACGCGACCAAACACGGCTGGGTCGTTGGCTTGCTTCAAGAGGTCTGAGAATTTCCGCTTCATAGCTTCTTCATCGCCGCGAAGAGCATAGCCCCTGCTTTTCAGCACTTGGACTTTCCCTGCCAGCGCTATTGCACGTTGGGCAAGGGCAGCGTGGCGGGCTTGGGTTTGCTGGATGTGCACGGCCGTGTGCAAGTCGTGCCGACTAGCTAGTTCCGTAAGCTTGTTATTGATCTCGTGCAATCGACTCCGATACTGCATCACTTGCATTTCCTGCAGCTTGACTCGTTTCTCCAAGTCCCCAAAGCCTGTAGCCAGAGCTGGCACGCAACTGGGCGACGGGCGGTTGGCCACAGCCCGGTCCCATGCGCTTTGTTCTTCAGTCGGGGGCTTCACATACAGCGCAGCCTGCTCTGCGGGCACAGCATTGTAGAAGTAGAAGGCGAAAGCGCACTCCGGGCTGGACGGGTCGTACGCCGACTTGATGTGCAGCAGCTCTGATTCCACCGACTTCTGTGACATCTCGTTCGTCACTTCTTAGGACGCACAAAAGAAAGCAGGATGAGCAAGCATGAGGATGTCTGGAGTCTACGGGATGGGGCGCATGGCAACGGAAGGTCTGTAATTGTTGTTCATTCTAGCTTCATGGAGATGCGATGGTTGTTGTTGTTTACTCTCATCCCAGCATAATCAGGGCAAGCTAGCAATGAAGCAGCACCGTGCGTTCTTTCGAAAGACGCTGCGAGCGCACACTGCAAATGCAAAGATGAGCAAGAACGTCGACCTGCTCCTGTACATCGACTATGTCATGTTCATCGACAGGTAGGGGAGATCCTTCGTGCACCCCTGCTAATATAATAGACTGATGAAGCAGGCGGCCATACGGGCGAGAGAGGCTGGGGAGAAGAGCATTCGCGCACGCCATATCCAGCAGGTGGCGCAGACAACGCTGCTGGAGTTCAAAGGCTGACTTTTGCCCAGTGGATGGCGGCGTTCAGGACGTGTACATGGACAAGCCCAGAGTTGCTCCACGCTCAATAACACCACGCCCTCTGCTCCTCCTCGCTGCCATGCCCTGCCCTTGTTGTGAGATCCTCCGCTGGCGTAGTGTTCGTTGATTGCACGTACCACGCACTGACAGGCACTGGAAGCATGGCCAGAAAGACCAGAGCCGCAGCCTTTGCTCCTAACGAGAGCGAGACCTCGGTGGCAAGCACGCTGGAGTCCAAGGATGGCCCTGCGGCGTCATCGTCTGCCAATGGCGTCCCCCCGTGCGGCAGTGTCGATGTGCCCATGAGCAACCCCTATCTCGAGGCCATCTCAAAGCGAGTCAAACAGCTGCAGAAGAAGCGAGCGAGAGTCGAAGGCTACGAAGAGCAGCAGCGGAACCCCGACCTGGCCAAAACCCTCAATGCGGACCAGCTTGCGTTGATCCGAGGGAAGGAAGCACAGATCCTTGGACCGCTTCGGGAGCTCGAGGATCTGGCAAAGACACAGGCTGTCATCTCACTTGAGCAGGCGAAGCATCAGCAACTGGAGTCTGCGAGACAGGAGACAGAGTGGGCGGAGAAGACGGCCACAGCCAAGGAGGAAGGCCGACAGGAGGCCCGCCAGACTACGAATGCACTGGTGAAGTTTCTGCGACAAGCAGGCATCAATCGACAAACACCAAGCGGCGTGGCCCATGAAGACGCTGCTCTCGAGAGCATGCTTGTGATTTTATTTGAGGGAGACACTCAAGCCGTCGAGGCAGCAGAGAAGATGGCCGTGAAGAGTGAGGAGATCGTGCCAAACACCGAAAGCGTTACTTTTGCCCGCATCCGCCAGTTGGCGTTTGAAGCTCCTCGTCTCGATGCGAGCAGCGAAGCAACAGCCCCGGACCCAATTGCAATCGATCCGTCGAGCGAGGAGCCGGAGGAGCAACGAGTCCCCCGCCAACGACCGACCAGTATCAACTTCCTCAACGCATCGGAACTTGATGAGCAACAAGCCACCACGCCCCAGCCAGCACCCCCACAAACGTACGATCAGAGCTATGTGCAGGCACAAGAGGCTCAGACGGCCACGGAAGGCTCTTCAGAAGCATTGCCTGTCTTTGCGCAAGCAGATGTCGCAGGAGGCGCGAATGCGGCCGCAGCGAAATGGGACCAGACGGAGCAGGTGGTAGAGGCGAATGGAACGAATGGAGCAAACGAGACAGAGCAAAACGAAACTCCATCCTATGCGCGAGGTCCGCGCCAGGACTTTCGAGAAGTGGAGAAGAGAGGCAGGGGACGAGGAGGGTATCGAGGACGCGGAGAGCGAGGGTTCAGGCGAGGTGATCGTGGTGGACGCGGGTATGGCGAGCGTCGAGGACAAGCGGCGCAGCAGCAGAATCCGCAAGTCTCTGCACAGTCGTAGTAGGGCAGAGTTTGGAGAATCTAGCCATCATGGAAATTGTACGAAGATAAATAAAGTACCTTTATTCAACTACAAGCACATTTTCACCGTCTATTTCCTCTCATTTAACTTTTCTATATAAGCTTGAACGCTATCATGCCTGAACGCTGACAACCTCGGGGACAGACAGGCCAAGTTCATGTACAGGCCGCTGGACAATGCCGCCAGTGGTAGGGAATCCAGAGCGGCCCATGAGCTGACGGTCAACTTCCAGTGCACACATGCGCCCTTCATTGATGCCCCAAACGACGAGTGATTGCCCCCGTCGACAGTCTCCGGCGGCAAAGACGCCTTTGACGTTGGTAGCATAGGACCCTTTGGGCGTTTGGATATTTGATCGAGCATCACTTTTAACGCCCATCGCTCCGAGCACCGTTTCCTCTGGCCCCAGAAAGCCCATCGACAGAATGACCAGATCCGCTTGGTAGAACTCTTCGCTACCTTCCACCTGCTTCATGGCCCACTGCCCATTGGCGCCCTTCTCCCATTCAACTCGGCAGGTATTGATACCCTTCACATTGCCATTGTCATCGGAGACAAACTCCTTGGACATGATTGAGTATTCTCGCGGATCCTTTCCGTAATGCATTTGGCACTCGGCATGACCATAATCAACTTTGAAGACTCGGGCAAATTGTGGCCAGGGGTTGTCGCGCGCACGAGTTGCGGGGGGTTGTGGAAGGAGCTCAAAGTTGGTGACGCTTGCGGCACCGTGGCGCACAGACGTTCCAATACAGTCGTTTCCTGTGTCTCCTCCACCAATTACAACAACATGCTTCCCTTTCGCACTAATGTACTGGCCATCCTGGAGCTCGGAGTCCATTAAGCTTTTGGTGTTCTTGTGCAGAAATTGCATGGCGAATATGATGTTATTCAACTCGCGGTTCGGTACACGTAAGTCGCGCGGGACAGTTGAGCCAGTTGCAAGAATGATAGCGTCGGCTTTCAAGTCTTCGGGTTTGATATTACTTCCAACGTTACAGTCGGTGAGGAATTCAATGCCTTCTTCAGCCATCAGATCCACTTTCCGCTGCACCAAACGTTTGTCGAGTTTCATGTTTGGAATTCCATAGACCATCAACCCACCAATTCGATCAGCGCGTTCGTATACCTTGACCCGGTGCCCGCCTTTGTTCAACATGTCTGCAGCAGAGAGACCCGCCGGCCCGGATCCAATAATCGCTATGGTTTTCCCGGTCCGGTGGGTGGGTGGCGTGGGCTTTATCCAACCCATCTCCCAACCCTTGTCGATAATGGCTGCTTCAATAGTCTTTATGCCAACGGGATCATCGGTGATACCAAGCACACAAGCGCTTTCGCATGGAGCGGGACAGACACGTCCAGTCACTTCGGCCAATGGGTTTGTCATGAGAAGTCGATTAAGCGCATCTTGCCACTGGTCCTTGAATACTAGTTCATTCCATTTAGGTATAATGTTTGAGATAGGGCATCCAGTGTCACTCTGACAAAAAGGCACACCGCAATCCATGCATCGTGCAGTCTGATGTTTCAGGTCGTCAGGAGAGAGTCTAGTTGAAAGTTCAGCCCAATTGTTTGTACGCGTTTTAGGATTCCGGAACTTTTCACTCCGCCGCGAGTATTTCATAAAGCCTCTTGTTTTGTCAAGTACAAGAGCAGACTTGCGCTTCTCGTCCTTCTTGTCCACAATGCTCTCCTCAATGTCAACAAGTGAAGGCTCAGCTCCCTTTTTGTTGTGGGCTTTAGCTTCTTCTTCTGTCACTTCCTGCTTCGCTTTCGCATGCTGCTCACGAATAGGATTACCCGGCATAAGGGGCACTGGATACTCACTCTTTTGCGCTTGAGCTTCCTTTGCAGCCTCTTCTTCCAGGACTCGCTTGTAGTCTGTGGGCAACACCTTTACTATCCGCGGTAGAATATGGTTGAATTGCGCCAGTATCCGGTCTGCAAGGTCCGACTGCGTGTAATGACGATGATCCTCCATTAATCCTCGCACGAAAGCAATCTCTTCGGGTTCCGATAGGCTCGAGAGTTCAATGAGCTCAGTGTTCACTTTGCTTGCAAAGTCTTGCGCAATATCCAGGACATATGCAATTCCGCCTGACATTCCTGCGGCAAAATTTCGACCTGTAGGGCCGAGGATAAGGACACGGCCTCCGGTCATATATTCACAGCCATGATCGCCGACACCTTCCACAACTGCGACGGCACCAGAATTTCTGACTCCAAATCGTTCGGCAGCTATTCCTCTAAAGAAGCAAATGCCACCGGTAGCCCCATATAGGCAGACGTTACCTATCAACACATTTTTTTCTGGCTTGAAGACAGAATTCTTTGGAGGATAGACAATTAGCCTGCCTCCAGAAAGACCTTTACCAACATAATCGTTGGCGTCGCCCTCAAGCTCCAGGGTGATACCAGGTGCCAAGAAACATCCAAACGACTGTCCAGCCGAGCCACGAAGATTCACGTGCACAGTATCTGCAGGAAGTCCCTTTTCGCCGTATTTCTTACTTATGCGATAGGAAAGTGTGGCACCCAGAGCTCGGTCCGTGTTTACAATTTCTGTCTCAATTTGTGAAGGCAGTCCTTTCTCAAGTGTCACTTCAGCCTCGTCAATTAGCTTATTGTCAAGCCGTATGTGCAATCCATGGTCTTGTTTGCGCACATTGTAAGTGGCTACATTAGGCCGCAATGTATGTGCTGGAGTCAAAATTGCGGAGAGATCAAGAAGTTCGGTTTTGGGAGTTCGTAAATCATTTCTAACACGCAACCTTTCAGCATGACCCACCATCTCGTTAACGGTGCGGAACCCTAGTTGAGCCATGATTCCCCTCAATTCTTCCGCAACGTAGTAGAAAAAATTGATCACGTTTTCCGGCGTGCCACTAAATTTTTTGCGAAGTTCCGGATCTTGAGTCGCCACACCAACAGGACAAGTATTCAAATGACACTTACGCATCATAATACAGCCCATGGCAATAAGAGGGGTAGTCGCAAATCCCCATTCTTCCGCACCAAGCAAACAAGCAATAGCAACATCTCGGCCTGTCCGCAACTGACCATCTGTTTGTACGACCACTCTTCCACGTAAGTCATTTAGTACTAAAGTTTGATGCGTTTCTGCTAAACCAAGTTCCCATGGCAAACCAGTGTATTTAATTCCGGTCCATTTGGCAGCTCCTGTGCCACCATCGTGCCCAGATATAAGAATGTGATCAGCTTTCGCTTTAGCTACACCGGAAGCAACAATGCCCACACCAACTTCAGAAACGAGTTTGACAGATACACGCGCACGTGGATTTGCACATTTCAAGTCGTAGATTAATTGCTTCAGGTCCTCAATTGAATAGATATCGTGATGCGGTGGGGGAGATATAAGGCCAACACCGGGAGTGGAGTGTCGCGTTCGTGCAATCGACTGGCTCACCTTGTGTCCCGGTAGTTCTCCCCCTTCTCCAGGCTTCGCACCTTGCGCCATTTTTATTTGCAGTTCGTCGGAATCAGAAAGGTAGTAGGATGTGACGCCAAAGCGACCAGATGCAACCTGTTTAATCGCAGAACGCATGGTATCACCGTTGGCCATTTTCAGAGACCTCTCGGGATCTTCACCGCCTTCACCAGTATTCGATTTTCCACCAAGCCGGTTCATTGCAATCGCCAACGCGGAATGCGCTTCCATGGAGATGGATCCATACGACATCGCACCAGTACAAAACCTGCGCACAATCTCGGTCCATGGCTCAACCTGCTCAATTGGCACCGGAGTTGTTCCATCGAAATTGAAATCCAGCATTCCGCGTAAAGTGCAATTTTTGATCTGCTCGTATTCTGCTTTGGAGTATGCCTCATAAGACTTGTCATTCTTGGTCCGGACAGCATCTTGTATATTTGCAATCGCGATCGGATCATTGATATGTGCTTCTCCACCGTCTCTCCAATGGTACTCACCTGATTCTGGAAGGCCAGGAATCCGAACAATATCACGCGATGGAAACCCTTTCTCATGAAATGCTAGAGCATCTTGCGCAATCAATTCTAGAGTGCTTCCTCGAACTCGACTTGCTGTGCCAAGAAAACATTTGTCAATTACGGTATTGTCGATACCCAAGGCTTCAAATATTTGAGCACCTTTGTAAGACTGTAGAGTTGAAATGCCCATTTTACTCATCACTTTGAGAATTCCACTTTCACATGCACTAATGTAATTTGATATAACCTTTTCTTGTGAAAGCTTTTTACCGCCCTTTAGTAATTTCTCTTTGTGTAGTTTCAAAAGGCATTCAATAGCAAGGTAGGGATGAACCGCGTCAGCTCCGTACCCAAGCAGCACGCAGAGATGGTGGACCTCTCTTGCTTCGGCGGTTTCGATGACGAGAGCTACGTTGGACCGCATTCGCATTCGTACCAGATAGTGATGCACTGCACCACAAGTTAATAAGGCTGAAAGTGCAATACGCTTAGCATTCATATTCTTGTCGGATAGAACAATAATCTTGTACTCATTAGCGATGGCCAATCTTGCCTGCTCGCACACGCGATCTAAAGCAGCGACGTAGCCAGACACGCCTTTCTGTTTCTCGAAAGTGATATCAATTGTTGCAACAGTCCAGTCCGTATGCACTTCCCCAATGTGACGAATGGCGTGCATGTGCTGTATAGAAAGAATGGGAGACGTCAATTTTAAACGATGACACTGTTGAGGATTCATTTCCAAGACGTTACCCTGAGGGCCAACATAGCATTCAAGGGACATCACAATGCTTTCTCGAATAGGGTCGATTGGTGGGTTAGTCACTTGCGCAAAGAGTTGACGAAAGTATTCGTATAGCAGCCGCGGTTCGTGGGCCAGACAGGCTAAAGGGGCATCATTGCCCATGCTTCCAAGTGCCTCCTTACTCTCTTGGCCCATTGGTGCCAATAACAAGGCGACCTGTTCGAAGGTGTATCCAAACGCTAGCAACCTTCGGTCATCTTGAACTCTTACATCATCTAATTGGAAAGGATCTGATTTTCCAGCAGATTCAAGTTCGCTGATAATGCTTGGCATTGTTATTAACTGTCCTTGTAACCATGATTTAAAATCGAAGCGTGAAGCGATTTTGCGTTTCAACTCCTTATCATCAACAATTCTGCCCTCAAGGGTATCAACTAGCAGCATCTTTCCAGGCTGCAGCCTTCCCTTCTGTACAATACGGTCTGTCTCTATCTCCATCGTGCCCACTTCAGAAGCGCATATCATGCGATCATCATCAGTTACGTAAAAGCGACACGGTCTTAGACCATTTCGGTCTAAATTGGCTCCACAGTAACGTCCATCAGCAAATGTAAATAATGCAGGACCATCCCAAGGTTCCATCAAGCAAGCTGCCCATTCGTAAAACGCGGCTTTGTGAGGCTCCATATGTATATTTTCTTGCCACGCCTCTGGAATCATCAGCATGACAGCTTCTGGTAGAGAAAGAACACCATTCACGACCAGAAGTTCGAGCACATTATCAAAGGCTGCCGAGTCTGATCCTCCTTCTTCAATGATTGGGTAAAGAAGGTCCATTTCATCTCCAAACAACGAACTGTGCATTAAGCCCTCGCGAGCTCTCATCCAATTTTTATTACCCCTCAACGTATTAATTTCACCGTTATGAGCGGCCCATCGCAAAGGCTGAGCGCGATCCCATGAGGGAAAAGTATTTGTGGAAAACCGAGAATGTACAAGAGCAAAGTGTGCTTCATAGTTATGATTGACAAGGTCGTGGAAATAGTTGTAGACTTGCACAGGCGCTAATTGTCCTTTATAAACAATATTTTTGTTACTCAACGAACAGATGTAGAACCAATTAGCGAGACCTATGGTATGAGTACTGCGTTTCCGAAGGACGTATAACTGGCGTTCAAAATACTTCTCATCAAAGTCTTCTGCGCTCGTGGTCAACGGCTCTGTCCCTTGACCGTACGCACTTGTAAGTACTACGATCGGTTGCAGGACTTGAGGCTCGCGAGACAAAGCTGAAGGCCCAAGAAGAGAGCTATCCCTCGGCACTTTCCTCCAGCCTAATACTCTTAAATGCAGCCCCTCAGCTATTTGTTCGAAGGTAGTGCGGGTCTCAGCGAGGACTTCAGGATCTGGTTTCATGAAGACGTTTCCCACAGCGTACTGTCCAGGAGGTGGCAACGTAAACTCAGTCTCTTTTTCGAATTCCTTCACAAAGAACCGATGCGGGATTGATGTCATGACACCTGCGCCGTCTCCGTCACGAGCATCACTCCCAACAGCTCCTCGGTGTGTCATGTTGCAAAGAAGAGATCGCGCATCGCTAACAATTTTGTGGCTTGCTCTACCTTTAATGTGGCATGAGAAACCAACACCGCATGCATCTTTTTCATACTCAGGGTCATAGAGACCCTGCTTTTTGGGTATCGCGCCAGCCCAGGACGTGTTGCATTCTACTGAATGTCTTTCGTTGGCCTCATAGTCAAATGGCGTATATGTTTCGTCGTTTTGCCCCTGTTCCATATATTGCCTTATTGGCAATCACAACAGTCTCCGGGGCTTCCTTTTCGGCTAGCAGGTAGAAGAGATACGCCTCTTTCAAAGTCGACTTCTCAGAAACAAAGCTTAGGGTGGAGAGACTATCCTTCGTGCTCTGAGTGTCGTGGGTGAAATAAAAAATGTTCGATGCGTGGGATGAGGTGGGCGTTTTTAATAGGGGAAAAATGTGAGTAACGAGTCATCGATGTCAGGCGAAGGAGTGATCAGCGGAGCAGCAGCGCCCTACGAGCCACAAGAAAAGAATACTGCAAATGCTTCAAAGCGCCGCCATCAACTAGTTCGGGCCTGATAATATAGTAAAATTAGTTTCACATGTCAAGATATCGCATTAAGGTAATTTCCTGCACGCTGATTGGTGGGCGCCAGATCTCGTTTAACCTTGTTATGCAATTATCTGTCAAAGGAGCGACAAGTTCATCCAGGAGCTGTGCCAGCAGAAGGGCCAGATCATAAAGCGTGCAAGGGAAACGACCCTTTGACCATGTGGGGATTTTCCCAATTTCCCCATTGCGCGCTTCTCCGTTACTGCTCGGGGACTGCTTATCTATTTCGGAAGGAAACGGGCTGACGTGATCGAGACACTAGCCACCCGAAGTGCCCGTCATCCAACTTTCCAAAAATGAAAGCCTCCACAAAAGAAGAGATGGCAAGAAAGAAAGACAAGCAAAAGAGTCCGAGCCCAGCGGATTGTGTTTGCATTGAAAACTCATTGTAAAATAATTCAATTCATTTGATCATTTACGTTCATAATTACGCAGATCTACCAACGCTATGTTCCAATGCACGGACACCAAGCAGTACTCTTGACCTTAGTATGCCACAGACTGAGCTAGTTTCCTTCAATCACGAGCAGCTGCGCACGATGTTTATCGCTCCCACCTCTGTGTCTGTTGTAACATCACAGTCAGAGAGCTATGGACTATCTATTACCGTTATCCTCAGATCATATTGCCCCAGTCAAAAAATCATTACAGTCTAGAATGCGTAGGTGTGGAATGCATCTCAGCACTCCTATTTTATAAATGACGAGAGGGCTGTTCGCCATAGTGATCCTTATATCGGAGAACAAGCTCCTCAGCACGATGCCCCATAAGCCATTCGGTTACACTCAGATCACTTTGCACGCATTCGCGTATCTCAGCATCTTCAACGTTCTCTATGATGTGCTTCACCAGATATCCTCGTTCATCAAACTCAAATTTAAACCACCCGCTAGGATAGTAGTATGATCTTGTATAATGACGCGATTTATCAGTGATTGCTTGCCATTTGACGACTAAACGCTCGTCTTCCTGCGTTAGCTTGATGATTCGTTCGCTGAGAATTTCAAGAGACACATCAGCCCTGAGTTTTCGTGAGAGCGCAAAGGGAGCTGCCCATGAAGCTATTCGGAAGGCTGTCTGATATCCAAACCGGCCGCGGACGATAGTTGGCTCCTGTGTTGCGGTGGAAGGAAAGAATACGAGTGAGATCTGGGGAGACAAGATCTCGGCTGGAAGCGGGTGCTTGAGCAGGTGGGGCAGCTCGTTATGCAGAATGTCGATAGTTCGCGATAATTGCGGCTTCATTTGGGAGGCGCGAAGGCCGCTCAAGTCATGGGCGATGTGTGGCCTGTTTGCTTGTAGTGAATTTTGGCGGTCTGTAAGTCAGGGATGAACTCGGTTGTGTCATTGTGGGGCAGCATTATGCTTTGGGCCTCACCCTAATCTGGCCATGCAAAACTTTATTGCGAAGCAGAGACCAGTACTGTTAGCTGGTTCAGCAGCCGTAGAGACGTGGATCATTCTCCAATGTCTTGACTTGGAAGTGAGCTTCGCAACGGCAGCTCTTTGTGTGGTTGGGCTGACAGCCTTGAATGGACTCTTGCTGGTCATATACCTTACCATCATTTACCCGGTGTACCTCTCGCCTCTACGACACTACCCCGGGCCGAAGGGTGGCCATTTTTTGTTTGGCAATTTCATAAAGATCTATGGTTCGCCTCCTCCGGAACCTCACCTCTCATGGATGAATGACTGGCCGGACGCCCCATTGATTCGTTTCCGTGGCATTTTCAATGTAGAACGCATCTTTCCATGCTCTATAGAGGCGCTGCGCAAGGTTCAAGTAAGCGACAGCTATGACTTTCCAAAACCACATGATATTCGCAAGATGGTTGAAAGACTTGTGGGAAGCGGAATTCTTACTGCTGAGGGAGACGAACACAAGAGGCAGCGGAAGATTCTGACCCCCGTTTTTTCACTTCTTCATATAAAAGGCTTACTGCCATTCTTTTGGGAAAAGTCAAATCTCCTTGTGACGTGTTTACGCAGTGAAGTAGAGAAAAATGGTCAAGGAAATGTCATAGAGATGCAATCATGGTTATCAAAGGCTACGCTTGATATCATAGGTGTCGCAGGGTTTGGTTATGAATTTGACAGTCTTCATCACAAAAGCCTCATTGTGAAGGCTTTTAATACCATTTTTATGCCAATGTCCTTTTGGACTCAGACTCTGAATATTGTCAATAGCCTGGTGCCGGGCATACGGTACCTCCCCTTGAAACGGAATCGAGAAGTCAGGGGTGCTGTCCGATCGCTAAGATACATATGTGACGAACTCATCGAGGACAGGATGCTACGAGTAGCCAAAGGGCAACCTTTGGGTGACGATATTATCAGCATCGTTGCTGGCCAGGGGGGATTTACGAAAGAAGAAATGATTGGTCAAATGATGACATTTCTTGCTGCAGGTCATGAAACTACGGCTACGGCTGCGACGTGGGCCTTGCATTTGCTATCCAACCACCTTAATGTACAAGAACGTTTACGCCGAGACGTCATCGAAGCTTTTGCTAGTGTCGATGGAACACCTGACTTCGAAACAGTTGACAAACTCAAGTTTCTCTCACATGTTATGATGGAAGTACTAAGATATCGTCCTCCAATCCCCGTGACGTTCCGTCAAGCCAAGCATGACTCTATTCTGGAAGGGTATGATATTCCAAAAGGAACAAACATTACTATTTGCAATGCAGCTATTCAAAGAGATAAAAGACTATGGGGCCCAGATGCTGACGAATTTAACCCCGACCGGTGGGAAAATCCACCCAATAGCAATTTCGCCTTCAACGCTTTTTTGAATGGTCCCCGTAGCTGTATTGGAAGAAGGTAAGCTGGCATTGTAACCTGTGAGCTGATATCAGATTCGCAGAGACTGAAATCAAAGTACTCCTTGCCGTCCTTGTGCTTCACTTTCGTTTTGAGCCAGAGTGGCCGGGAAAAG
>JAABUO010000884.1_pt1 | contig 45158 bp, 49 predicted proteins | sample 5559291 | NCBI WGS metagenome assembly JAABUO01 (sample SAMN10711878, study PRJNA513372) | rock metagenome | isolation source: Antarctica rocks | place: Antarctica: Victoria Land, Finger Mt sud
GATAACTTTTCTAGGAGGGCCAGGATGGCCTAGTTGGAGTGGGTGGGGATCCAGAAAGGGAGCCAGGGGTTACTAAAAATGGGGCAGGAGATTCCGAGATGACCAATGCAGCAAAAAGTAAAGCCCAGCAGTTCATCAGAAGAGAAGCCTATCTAGTACAAACGGTAGATCAACTGGCAATTATATCAAGCGGACCTTGCACTGATTATCCGCAAGAAATGACAGGATTATACTTATCGACTGATCTCGAATCCGGACCCTATAATCTAGATTCCTTGCATGAACCTGAGCTAACTCGAGATCTTCTGCCTCCCCACATGAAATGACCAAATACAACTGGCCAAGAGACAGAAAATACAGCGATGATATGGGCATTGAGAGACCGTGGGGATTCTCTCCCTTCGAAATACAATTTTAAGGGTGCTACCAAATTCTATCGCGCTGTGCTCTGCGCGTGAAGAGAATCAGGAATTTTTGTCACGTGATGCATAATGCGCGCGTGCACTTTCGGTCACGTGATATAGATACATTAGCCAACAGGAGCCGTCATCGTAAAAGTTGTAGTGCGTGAGGCACAGCCTCAGGCACATACCTCATAGGCATCTTCGACAGCTGAACCGGACTATGACACTCCTCAATTCTGCAGATTATATTGTGAATTCGGCCCGCGCTGATACTAGTGTTAAAGATCGTATAACGGAAGATCAATGTGCATTACCGAGACTCTTTTGTGACAAGCCCGGCGAGAAGACGGAGGCTATGAGTGCAGAATAAACCGTGAACATTTTTCTATCGGGCTCAACGAGGAACCTGAAGGGAGTAGAGATGTGAACACTAGAAAAACAAGACAGATCAGCAATGCTCCTTATTTTCAAAGTGGGGAGTGAACGACATCACCTGTAGTTGGCCGAGTATAATCGTTTCGGACAGAAGCAAATAGAAAGGGTTCTTTCGAGGTTTTGAAGTAGCAAGACAAGTGGAAGACCACCTCAGCATGAGGTAGTAGGCGATTATGTAATTGCGAATCTTCGTCATTTACGTGAACACACCATTAAGTGGAAATCTTCCATATATTCAATGTACACGCTTCATTCAATGCTTCATTCAGTGCTTCATTCAGTGCTTCATTTATGCTCCACCCAGTGCTTCATTCAGTGCCCTATCCAGTGCTCCATATATGCTCCATCCAATGTTTCATCCAGTGCTTCATTCAGTGCTTCATTCAGTGCTCCATTCAGTGCTCCATTTATGCTCCACCCAGTGCTTCATTCAGTGCCCTATTCAGTGCTCCATATATGCTCCATCCAATGTTTCATCCAGTGCTTCATTCAGTGCTTCATCCAATGTTCCACTCAGTGCTCCATATATGCTCCATTCACTGTTCCACCCACTGCTTCACCCACTGCTCCATATATGCTCCATTCACTGTTCCACCCACTGCTCCACCCACTGCTCCATATATGCTCCATATATGCTTCACCCACTGCTCCACCCACTGCTTCGTTCAGTGCTCCATATATGCTTCACCCACTGCTTCACCCACTGCTCCGTTCAATGCTCCATATATGCTTCGCCCACTGCTTCACTCACTGCTTCACTCACTGCTTCACTCACTGCTTCATCCACTGCTCCACCCACTGCTCCGTTCAGTGCTTCATATATGCTCCACCCAGTGCTTCATCCAATGCTCCATATATGCTCCATTCACTGTTCCACTCAGTGCTCCATTCAGTGCTCGATCCAGTGCTTCACTCAGTGCTCCATATATGCTTCATCCAATGCTCCACTCAGTGCTTCATCCAGTGCTTCATTCAGTGCTCCATCCAGTGTTTCACCCAGTGCTCCATTCAGTGCTTCATTCAGTGCTTCACCCAGTGCTCCATATATGCTCCATTCAGTGCTCCACCCAGTGCTTCATCCAATGCTCCATTCAGTGCTCCATTCAGTGCTTCATTCAGTGCTCCATTCAGTGTTTCACCCAGTGCTCCATTCAGTGCTTCATTCAGTGCTCCATCCAGTGTTTCACCCAGTGCTCCATTCAGTGCTTCATTCAGTGCTCCACCCAGTGCTCCATATATGCTCCATTCAGTGTTCCACCCAGTGTTCCACCCAATGCTCCATCCAATGTTCCACCCAGTGTTCCACCCAGTGCTTCATTCAGTGCTCCACTCAGTGCTCCATATATGCTCCATTCAGTGTTCCACCCAGTGTTCCACCCAGTGCTCCATCCAATGTTCCACCCAGTGTTCCACCCAGTGCTTCATTCAGTGCTCCACCCAGTGCTTTATCCAGTGCTCTATTCAGTGCTTCATTCAATATTTCATTCAGTGCTTTATTCAGTACATTACTCACTGTTTCAATAAAAAAGACGCGTGCAAACGTGAACCGAAAGTAAACAGAAGATTTTAATGTTCGATCAGCTGACTGCGGGACGGGACGGAAAGTCACGTTACTTGAAATTGAACCAATCGAATTGAAGATTCTAGAATTTTTATTCTATTGTATTATAGAAGACACGTACACATCTGCAATTCGGGTTTTCGTGTTCGGTCACGTTATCGCGGTCACGTTACCGTGGAATTTCTGGACCAATCGGGTTGAAGCTTTGAAAAAAAGATATTCTGTTATATAGTATCCCCGAACCCAGGCCAACACGTGACCGCTCGCTGACTAAGGTGCCGCCGCTTTGCTCCCCCGCTAAAGACCGTTTCGTCCATCTGCTCTCCCTCTGCTCCCCCATGCTCCCTCGCTGCTCTCCCCTGCTCCCTCATTGCTCCCCCGTGCTCCCCCTCAGCCACTTCCTTCTCTTTAACTGGTGATGCTTTCTTGCAAGTTTAAACGAGAGCGTCCATTCAGCTCGTTTTGGATGCTGATCAGAGAGGAGCCGGTTATGGCTCCGCCGACCGCCCACCATGTTATCTTCTGCCCTTGCCCTCTTGCTCTTTCGCTCTTGCTCTTCCTCTTCACTTCTGACTGCCTGCGGCCTGTGGCAACTCAGCTGTGTACCAAATACGCCATTGTGTACGTTGTCATCTCATATCCACTCCACATATCACGGCCTCTGCCTCTCTTCGCTCTATACGTCTCAGTGGCCAGGGCATTCTTGTCTTGCTATAATTCTCGCCCCGACCTCGACTCCAATGGTACAGAAAAAGAGGACTGCAGCGCAGTTCTTTGATGATGCGGAAACGAATGGTCTGGAGTCCTTGATCGAGGCCAATATCAATGGCGATAAGGTGTCCAAGCACCTCGAGTCTGGTACTGAAATCAACTATAACCGGATGCTAGTCCTCTGGGATGAGTGAGTCTTCATGTCTTTCCCCACCACTACGAAATATTGTACGACCCTTACTGACGGTGTCTTGTCTCGGTGGACTAGGTACGTTAGAAGAAACCCTGGTGCCAGTCCTCACGCTATAAAAACGGCAAAGCACTTCATAGAGGGTGTTGTGCGCGGCTGCAGTGCCGGTAAGAAGGAACCGTCTATGTACACCATGCTTCAGAAGTGGACAGACTTTGGCGCCGGTTGGAAGCGACGGCCTGGTAACGATAAGATCCCTCCTGAGGTGTCGGAGTCGATTTATTTTGTTCGTACCTAGAGCTTCGCTCTGCCATTCCTCCCCGTCCGCAAGGTCTGACGGTCTTACTAGTACATACAAACCGAGCTACGCAAGAAGTTCAACCTTTCAACGACTCGGCGAACTCGGCACTTCATGACAGTGAACCACTTCGTCATTGTCATCAAGCACATGTGGCAGAAATATTGGCATCAATACAGACATGGACGGATCCTCGCACAGGACCACGCTGCCTATATGCTGTTCATCTACTCGTCGGCGCGAGTGGGCGAGTATTTCGAATCTAACATGCGCAGAGGCTCCGGCCGTGGACTACTATACGAGGTGAGTGGAGTGATCCTCTAAGGCACTGCCGAACAAGAAAGCTGTCGGGCATCGCGCTTACGCTGCGAGCAGACAATCGACTTCGCCGTATTCAAGAATGAAAAAGGAGAGGCGGAGATTGGTGTGCGAGTCACAAGGGACGCAAAAGGCTTTTCCCAGACGCCACACAAAAGGTTGCTTCACTGTCCAAAGCTTCGGCATCATGGTTGAGAGCAATCCTTGCTGACTGTTTCGATGTGGTTCTAGGCCACAGCATGGCATGTATGAGGATATGGAGCCGCTGTTTGCGAATCCAGTGCTACCTTTGCTGGCAATCGCCCTCGCGGATCATGCCTTCCAGGACTATGCGTCTTTCGAAGAGATCGAGGCGATCCCCCCACCTGCGGATGGGTCCTTGCACCACCTTCGAATCAAGAAGGACATGCTTCGTGTACCTTTCTTCCAGATAGTATCTGCGGATGGACCCACAGGAAAGATCCATGGAGCGGGCTCGTTCAGTAATCGGACAGTGGATCTGGGGCATCGCGCCGGGTACGAGGAAAATATTGGGATACATGATATTCGAAGAGAAGCCCTTGTCAAAGCCGATAGTAAGTTCTTGGGGACGAAACACAACCGTTGAGACACGCTGACTCGGCCAAAGGTAATGGTTACTCGATCGCCGAAAGGATGAAATTCGCCGGTCATAACAACGCAGATACCTTCTTTGGCTCATACGCGCCTGAGCTGAGCACTGTGGACGGGATGGCCAGTTACTGGAACAAAAAACGTCGCACCGTCCATCTTGAAGGATTTCGCGGGCTATCGCTCCATCACCATCCTCAGCTGTTGCAATCGCTACCCGCAAAGGTCGAAGCCAACCTGGATAATTGTGTCGACTTCGTCTCCATCAACAAGGAGATCGAAATACTGGGGGAGAAGCTTCGGGGCATCACGTTAGAAGATGAAGCCCAGCCAGCTCGGGCTCGACGAGAGGAGCTGTATTGGCGGAAACGCCAACTCGTGTCCGAGGAGCTCAGCAAATGGCAGCAGATTCAACCACGCAAGATTGCCTCAAACACGGAGGATGAAGCACCTCAAGTCGCAAGTCTGCCAAGCTACTTCAACCGGATTCGCCGTTTGGATCCGCCACGTGATCGGCTGGCATCTTCGCTCTTCCTCAACGTTCCCCTCCGCAGTGTGCAGGGCCGTAGCGCACTTCAGGACATGATCACATTGTGCAAAGCAAATCCGCGGGTAGCCTATCGTCCAAGCTTGCGGCCTGAAAACGGTCGTTGCCCTGTACCCCAATGTGCGAGGGATATAGAACGGTTCGTCTACTTCTCCTTTCTAATTTCCAAAATGCTCGGTTGTTGCGGACTGGCTAATCAAACACCCTTCGGCTCTACAGCATCAGTATTGGCGATAGGTGGGAACATATTTATCGTTGCCACAAGGGCGACCTTGAAAGGAAATACGGCTTTGCCGAGCTCTGTTTTCAGTGCGACGAATGGTCCACCAGTGGGGCCGGATGGTTTGAGCACTGTCAACGCCATCTCACCGACCTCGAGACGCTCCCAGTTCAATGCAATCCACTTATCTTCCGCCGAACTCTTGCTACTGCTGGGCAGTGTCTCTTCTGTCTCTTCGATTTGAAGCTCTCACCAACGAAACGTTTCCATCAATTCTTCGTTAAACAGAGCTGGAAAGAGCACCTGCAAGAACATTTCTGGCATTTAGAAGATAGGTACAACCGATCCATGGAAGCGGGTGAAAGCAAGGTAGTCCCATGTCCTGATCCACGCTGTGCACTTTCTTTCGACTCGATTCAAGATCTTCAGTGTCACTGTCAGGATGTACACTGCGTTGAGCGCATCAAGCTCGATCCGATCAAAAGGCGCCGCTTGACACGTCAGTCGTCTCTGAATGTGAAGGCTTTCCTCGGCGCGAGCGTCAAGCGGGAGCACCATTGTGACCTCCTGAACGGGGAAAGTCCTTATAAGCATGTCAATGAAACAATGGACTCGCCAATGCTCGAGACACTCGACCTTATCGTTCCTACGGGACCAGTGAGACTGGAAGATAAAAATAGCCTCAGTCAAAGTTACTCTCTTCCTTCGATCGACTTAATAGCAAATCAGGAGAAGCGGAGTTTGTCGGCAGCATCTTTCACAGGCTCTGAAAGCCCGCTTTCGATCATTGATTGGACCTCGGACGAGACCGCACTCGATAACCCGACGCCGGCGTCGTCAGTCAACTCCAACCTTCCCTTATCAATCGACCCGAGACTGCTCAACGAGTCCGACCCGCAGCCTATTATTCTTCCGTCATAGCACGTGATGGTTCCGCGCCCGCAGTCAGAGAGCTAGCAATATAAGACTACCTTTCAGTAGCTTAGAGCCCAAAAGGTGGTTCACTGACCTTTATAGAGCGGGATGAGAGTTTATTGTATGTAAACTCATAGACAGACGAATTGAATACGTTGCACTTGTGGAATACTCTCAAGCTTCACGTCTGCATACATGATATGTATGGAAATCTCTCCATTCCACAGGCAAGCCACTGGGTCCTAAGACTGTACTTTTGGAGCAGGTCTACACAGCCTACAGTCGACTCGTGACAACAGCAGGACTTTGGCATGGATTGAAACAAACCTCCAATCAACGCAGGTGTCTATATTTTTACCTCCGTTCCTTCGATTTGGGGCTCCAATTTTGGCTCCCCAAGAGAGGGTGCCAGAACTGGAGCCCCACGAAGAGTCAAAAGCTTCTGACGTCCAATCCAGCTTCTGTTCATGCCCAGATTCTTTAAATAATAACATCAAGTTCACTGGAACGATAGCTGGTGACTCCTTTGGGAGTTCTGACCAATTCACTCTGCAAACGGTCCAAAGACAAAATGGCCTCTCGTCGACCCAACAATGTAAAGCGAACGGAGTGGAACAAGAAATGCAGAGAGAAACTATCAGCGCATATTTGTAAGAGCCGTCATCTTCTGTAGTCAGCCGTTACTGACACGAGCAAAGATAGAAGGCTCGGAATCGTGATAGAAACGTCGCAGGTGCGGCTCAAAACCAACGCGGATGACCCTTATACGTGGGGAAAACTGGACGAAAAGGAGCACCTGTTCTCGAAAAATCTAAGTGACCTTTCGATTGGCCAGCTCAAGGATTTGTGTGATGGCGTCGATAAATCATTTATAGCTATCTGGAAGGCCCCGTTTCAATCAGAATTCCCGGTACAGGATGGGGAAGAGTCTGTACGCGCTGCTCGTTCTCGTCAATTCGACGTTTAGCTGACTGCCCAATAAGTTTCTGGAATTTCCCAGACCGGAAGTCAGTTTTGTGGCAAAGATTGACGACCTACACCAAGACAACGTCAGATTAACTCGCGAAATTAGCAAATGGGAACGTCGGGTTGCTACAGAGTCGGAAAGGAGACGAGCAGCTGAATTGGAAGCCAGTGAACTGAAAGTCACCATTCAGCAGCTGCAGATGGACAATGAAAAGCTCGAGAAGCACATAGGTGAGTGGAAGCTAATAGCTGAGGCATCAAAGAGCAATGCAGACAAATACTGCAGAGAAATGAACAAGATTTTCACAGCTCTGGATCAGGTAAAATCGGAGCTCGCTTGCACCTTCATGGAAGAGCACCTCGGATAGGGAGTCTTGCACCCATTTATAAGCGAGCAAGTCTGAGTATAGATGTGGTAGATACTGTTGTAGCCAGTTGGCAGAACTTTGCGTCTGACTTCCAAATCTGCATTACATGCATGCAATCTCCTCCAGACTTTCGATGAGACTCAGTTTGCGTGCCACACTGGAAATTCTCGAGCCTTCCAGTCAAAGAACTTCAGCTGCCTAATCACCCTCCTAGGCGACCTGAAAATCTCTTAAGGCTGGGTTTGGATATATGGTCAGTGATGGTATGCAAGAATCTACCAACCGACTGATTAGATTATCCATTCCAGAAATCCCGAAAATAGATACCCGCCCCTCCACTCTTGGCCCCGATGATGATAATGACGATGATGTGTAGGCTCCCACTACTCTAGTCTCGCTAGTAGTCTCTACGGTGGATACCAATTACGTACAAGCCACTCTTGGCTCCCCCAATCTACTTTTGACTCCCTTGCTCCGCTTCTGACTCCCCCAATCCATTTCTGACTCCCCCGCTCCACTTCTGGCTCCCCTAATCCATTTCTGACTCCCCCGCTCCACTTCTGGCTCCCCTAATCCATTTCTGACTCCCCCGCTCCATTTCTGGCTCCCCCAATCCACTTCTACCTACCCTGCTCCATTTTCGGCTCACGCAGCCATGCCTGGCTCCCCAATCTGACTCCCAACCCCGCTCTCTCTGCTCGAGAACTGAGATGCGAATCTCCTGACCAATCTCACACCTAGACACTTGACCGGTCTTGGCTGACTTACGATGATGGGTTTGTAGTATGGGACTTTCATTTTCGGTATTGCTGGTTAAGAATGGTCTACGTTAGATCATATCAAGCAAGCGAAGGCACAGTCTTATTGGAAAAGTATTTCTATAATATCAAGTTAAGGTGTAGTAATGACAGACAATTTTCAATGAGCGTTTAACGCAAAATACGAAATACTAAATGAGAGGTAGTATTCGCCAGAAAATTTCGCCCGGAAGAGACTGACATGAGCCGCGAGGCGTTGCTGTAAAGCGTAAATGACAGTGTGGTATGACGGAACGCTTGTAGAGCGCTCCTAACGAGCGTCAAAGCCGAATGGCTCTCTGTTTTATTTTCCCCGATCGTTGTAGTTGCGGAATGGATGTTGATGAGATTTGATGTTGGTATTGGTATCGATTTTGGAGCTGCTGATGCTGTTGGATATTGATGATTTTCTTCCGTTGATTATTTTCGGATTGGCTGAGGAATCGCTGTTTCCAATCCCCTTCTGCTGCATCCTGTTTTCTACGCAGCTACGGCCGGTGTCGATTGTCGCTGATATTTTTCAATAGCCTGTTGGACCGCGCTGGCTATCATTGCTTGAACTGCGGAGGACGGGATCATGTCAGCTTGAGTTGGCTGACCAGCTCCTGGTTGGGTGACTCCTGGCTGGGTAACTCCTGCTTGAGGAACCGCTGGTTGCACAGATCCTGGTTGAGTGACACCTGGTTGAACGACACCTGGTTGAACGGCACCTGGTTGAACGGCACCTGGTTGAACGACACCTGGTTGAACGAATCCTGGTTGAGCGACACTTGGTTGGACGACACCTGGTTGAACGATTCCTGGTTGAGAAGATCCTGGTTGGGCGACTGTAAATTGAGCCGCTTTTGCCGCTTTGAATTGGTCATTCTTGATTCGCTGCATTGCCTTCATTTCTCCGTTGAAAAGTCCAGCTTCTGTTTGTGACATTATAAAAACCTTTCGTCCTTCGAATTCGATCATTTTGCGGTACGGCAGATGATTTGGGAGATCTTGATCAATCCGTGCCTGGCCAGCTATCTTGATGAGATCACTTCGCGACAGAAGAGTGTCTTCCAGGTCTCCCAGCCATTCTACCATGACAGATATACGAGGATATTGACCAGCCCCCGATGTTATGGCGTCGTCAACCGACATGGCGATCCAACGCATGCTCTTGTACCGGTGTTTGTGTTGGGCGATAAATTCCTTCGTCGGCTTCCCAACTGATGGGATATCCTCAGGTTTCAGATCGCCACACAATTGCGCCGACTTCCACACGTGCAATCCCGACTTCTCCTCGACGAGAAACTGGAAAGTCTTAAAAACTTGACGTTTGGATTTGATCGGCTCGCCGTCCAAAGTAAGTTTGTCCATGGCTCCAGTTATCCCCGTATCGCCATTATTAGCAGATCCTGTTCCGGCAGATGGGTCTCCTGTATTACTCATCTCCGTGTCCTCGCCATTGCTGGAACCGGAACCAGCATCAGCACCATTAGCATTGCCAGTGCCTGATTCAGTGCCACCATTTCCAGTGCTTGGCTCAATCCCAGAACCATTACCAGTACCATTAGCATTGCCAGTGCCAGATTCAGTGCCATCACCATTACCAGTATCAATAGCAGAATTAGACTGGGGCTCCTCGGCCTCTGAAAGCCATGAAGGCTCTTTATTGATATCAGCATATTGCCAAGCCCATGTCTCAGGTAAGCCATGATCCTCGCAGAATTCCTGTGTTGCGACACAGAGAGCCTCAAAAATGGCGGCCAGCTCCTTTTTCCGTTCAGGATCGGCCGTGTCTTTGTACGTCGTCCTCAGTGCTTGCGTACTCTGGTACTTGTCTTGGAGGTACTTTAGAGGAAAATTTCCGCGACCTGGATTATAACCTTTCTCTTTATTGTGGGCTTCGATGTCACTATTGACCTTTTCGACAAAAGCGAGCGCTTTCTGATTGGAGGGGTCGATCTGCAGCCGGCGGACGCTTCCTACGAAGGGTGTTGTGTCCCAAAATGTTTTGTGTGATTTCTTGGGCCTCTCTATTTGCTCCGGTGCGACAATGGACAGGTCAAATTTATCTCGGGCATTGTTTAAAACTACATTATGGTCAGTTTGCCTACTTTTGATTTGGGGTTCTTGCTTACTTTGCTGCGCCTGGTTGGCCTTTTCCTTCCATTCTGCAGGCTGCTTGTCAGGATGGGTCAGAGCAGAAAGTTGCTTGTAGACTTGTGTCATTGCAGCTTTGTCCGCATGATGAAATTGTCCAAGCGCCTCATCCGGGCTACCATCAATGATTCGATCGATCTCATAATGTTGTTGCTCGCGAAGTTGGCTTTGGCTTAACTCTTCGATTGGACCAAGTGATTCGAGGGCGACTTTCGCCCCTCGCCCAGACGATCTTGTTTGTCGCGTGGTAGCGGGGTTTTGATTGGACTCTTGATTTGCGGTAGTATTGGAACTTCCACTCGCGGCATTGTTGGAGGTGCCACCTGCATTATTGTTGGCATTTCCGCCTGATGCATCATTCACCGAACCTTGTGCATTACTGTTCGTGACCGCATTGCCAGTGGGGTTTCCGGCTGAGGTACCAGATGTGTCTGGGAGGGCAGGGTATTGGACACTATCGCTGTTCGGGGGTCTTGAGCTCATGGCTAAGGAAGTCGTAGAATAGAGTCAACGGCTTTGGATTTGTCCTGTTATCAGGTCAACTGATTTTGGCTGCGAACGTGTTTTGGAACAAATGATTTCTAGTGACGAAATATACTGTTGGGCCGACGGAGCTTTGAATCTCTATCAAAATGGAATGTACAGAAACATGAGAACACAAAGGGGTACTTATAGATAATGAAAAGAGTAAGCCAGCCAATTTGTGCTCCCATAGGCGCCGGCTTTGGCTGGGTCATCGACGTGATTAATTCTGGCTGCATTTAGATCCAAAATGTGCTCCTCAGAAGGGGCATCCATAATAGGCGCCTGCGGATCCAGAACGCGTGCTGGACTTATGTGATCAATAAAGAACATGTTTCTCCTCGCTGTTCCCGTTCACTGCACTGCGAACATGAAAAGAATAAAGCTTTTAAAGCTGTTGATGCTGTGCATCGTTGCAATGTGTGTATTCCGGACTCACAGCGAACAAGCTAATGTGCTTTCCTCAGTCGTGCGGACGAAATCCTAGAGACCATCAACATCGAAATCGATATATCATGGAACTCAACGAGCGTCAATGCTAGTGCACACGCGCATCTCGACAGTGCGGAAACGCCTTCCAGCACAGACCCCAATGCTACTCCAGGAAGAGCTACGGCAGCAGTCGTGTCGAGCAGATCTGGTGTTCACATTGGGCCCACATCTGCAATCATTCAATTACCAGAAGCAGGGCCGTCGGTCGGGACCCAGATGGACTCTTTTATGCCCACAGGCTCATCTTGGCCTGGCTACCGTGGTTTGACTGGCTCAGCTCCAACGGCAAGTCAGTCATCGGGTTTGAAGCAATCAAACAACAGTCTCTGGGCGACCGGTAGCCTGAGGCCGACAGCGCAAGCCTCTCCTTCTCCATTCTCTGGAAAGGCGTCGGCAAGGAAAGTGTGGAAGGAAGACGTTGGCTTGCTTATCGTCCTTGGCTGTGTCATTGGAGTATTCCTATAGGTAGACCATAGTGAAGATAGAACCCAGACAACACGGAAAGAAGTTTCGACGGGCTGTGCAACGATCAAACATAAGGTAGAGACGTCCCCTATCCAGGAGCTTAGATATGGATGCTGGTCATCAAGTGAAAACTGCGAGGCGCAGATGCCTGCATGTGGGGTAAGCACGACATAAATAAGGTGTGGCTGCGCCGTCTAAGCCTGCATGAAATAGTGCGGCTGAGAGAGATCGCTAGAACTGACTGCCAACTATGCGCCATTCCCTCTTCAATGACCAGTCAGATCAAATTCTTCCGATACCAACGTTTCTCATTCGAGCAAGACCCTGCGTCTAAAATCTGGGGATTAGTTATCGTATCTGGAATTCAGCTCGGACATTTCACCGCCACCGTTCTTGTGGCACGGAAAGCATAAGCCATTAATGATAATTGGTTCCGAACTGAACGCCTTTTTTCTATAGGATCTATCTGCCATCTGTGCGCGAAGCCCCCTCGATCGGCGATCTCCGCAAGACAGGAGGCTTGGGGATCGTGAACACTCTCGTCTTTTCGCTGGTCTTCTGCGTACGGCTTTCCTTAGACCCGCTGAGCTCTATTCCTTCTGCCTGTGCTCTGTCCTCTCCTACTGCTCCTCCTCCTCCTGCTCCTCCTCCTCCTGCTTCTCCTTCCTCGTCGTCCTCATCATCGTCCCTCTCTTCATTCATTGTCTCAAAGTCTTTGGGACACCGGCGGAAAGGGGGTGGAGTAAGGTTTATCTGACAGGCAACTCGTGAGCGGTCTATATCACGGCGACTTGGGATCAGCTCACAACATCTTGCTCCGATGGAGGCCATCCGGGTCGATCGGTCGACTTGTAGGTATAGTGTTTGTTGCCATGGCGAATGATTATGTAAATGTCTGCTCCTGTCACCTGCGCCAGCTCATTTCCTTTTCTAAACCAGCTTGAACTTCGTTTTCGGAACTTCTCACGGACGGCGCGTCGGTCACTTCGTTGGATCGCCATGGAGTAGATGCGAAGGTGCATGCAACCTGCTCGAATCTATTTAACGTGGCGGATTAATGGCGCTGTCCCGTGCCGCAAGGATTTGAGTCAGCATTTGGTGGAGCCACAATTGGACGCCGCATCCAAAATTGGATCCTTCGTCGACGGATAGTACTTGACCTATGATACATTTTCTTCACGTCGAAAGCAGGCTGTGCATATCAAAGGATCCGGATAGCAATCCTCGCTTCGATGACGCCAGAAGTGGATGTCTCCAGATCTGGATGCCTTTCGGTCAAGTACAAATCAGCAGCCATGGCTTGACCTCAAATGGTGATGTTCAACTATTTCATACCACTGAAAGTCATGGACGTCACCCAGATATACGCAATTACCGCCGGAGCTATCTTCGGTTTGGTGCTGATGATCAGAGCCGCGTCCTCTTCCGTCCGATTTCTTCGACCCTACAGCGTATTGCTCGTGAAGCATTTCCTCTACCCCAATGTTCTACGGCGGCACCGCTTTTTCGGACCATGGACTCGAGCTCAAGTATTGTTGCACCTTCTCTACCTGGCCGTCAATATATTCTGTAGCATATTTGGAGTGTCCTCCATCAGAGAGCTAGGTACTCGGACGGGGACTTTGTCACTGATCAACATAATACCTTCGTACTTCGGCCATCACCTGAGCTTCGCCAGCGATATGTTAGGTCTTTCCATCATCAACTACCAACGAATCCGTACATCGAACAGAGCCTTGTCCGTTCTTCTCGGTCTGTGTCACGCTGTCGTCAATGTAGCCAGCGTTACAAAGTCGAGATTGTTCAGCGCTTCAGGCCAATTAGTTGGGTTCATAGTAAAGTTACGATTCTTCTGGAAGTGATACGGAGACTGACGTATTCCCCCAGGCTGTGCTCGCCGCCAGCGCACTTATCCTTCAATCGCTGCAGCTGTTCCGAGTACCCTCCTATGAGCTTTTCTTGCGCGGCCATCAGGCTATCGCATTGGCCGCTGGCTATGCTCTTTAGAAGCACACCACCTCGCACTCGAAGCTGCCACGTCTGTAACGTCTGTCCCTGAGTCGAGAGACGCACCCCGTCGCGAGACGAATCCACGATTTAGGCATCTCAAGTCCTTTCTTCGCGAGTCTATAGAATTATTGTCAATATATCACTATTCTTCAGCCATTTCTCCCCCAGGAAACCAGTGTGCAACGAGAAAATTACCGCGGTCGATCATGCTGTCAGTCGTGTCGCCACCGCAACGAGAGCTGCTTCAACTGTGTACCCCCTGCTTAATCACAACCATCTTTATCTCTTCGAATTTCGGAGCTATTATATAATAGTCTCATAACGAAAGATTATGGCTCCAGGCTTCAAAGATGCCCTGCACTTAGGAACATGCATTCCGGGAGTTTCGCCGAGCGGAGAAGGTGGGGCTCGGCAGCCTCCCGACGTGGCGTCATGTTTTAGTGCGCATTGGCGTGCAGTAGCGTGCTTACATCATACTGTATCGAACTGAATCATACTTTACCGTTATCGCTCTTTCAGAATAGCCTTCAGGATGATTGTGGCGCATAGTGGCAGATTTCTAGAAGTGTCTACGACCCCGTGCCAGGTTTCATTGTTGCCTGTGAAAATCGAAGAAGAGAACGTGCTCTTCAAGCAAATCGGACACCGCATCATGGTATGACGAATACATAGACCAAGGCTTGAGTGGCTTTGGAGTGGACTTTGGAGTGGACTTTGGAGTGGACTTCCTCCTTCTGCCAGGCATGATGAGGATGGTTGCAGCTTGAAGGAGAGTGTTGAGAGTATGTTGATTTAGGACTGATGGAAAGAATTCCGTGGATATGAGGAGAGATCAGGCAAGGGAGCAATTCTTCTCTTGATCTTAAGCCTTGCATTTACCCCGCACTTTCTTAGAGTACGAACTTGGATTGGGCGGTGCAGGTGTATGCTGTGTAACGTCAATTGGCTTGGTCAGCTGAGAAAAGGGAGCGGACACAAAAAGTCTGCTCACTGCGACATTTACTCTTGCTTCTTGCATGTCATTTCATCTCTCAGCACTGTCTCTAGATCACCTTATCTGTCCCAGCTTCAGCCATGACACCTATAAGCGTATCCGAGATCTCTCGCCTGGATCTCCGAGAACTCGAAACCCCTGTGTCGGCTTCAATCACTGACGTCAAGCCCCTGTCCTCTTATAACTGGATCGAGGCACCTAATGCCAAGCCCACAATCGCTGTCCCTGGCAGTCCTGCTCTTTGGTCAGCTCCAGGAGTTTCTCGACGGCTGAAAAAGGACTCTGGCCTCATCTACATTGCCCAGAATGCAGCTCGCCATCCAGAGAGTCCTCTTGAACCGCTTTTCCGTGCATTGTATACCACAAATCCTTCATTCGATATCCGTTGGACTGATGTTGTGACTGACCGAAACAACATCCGTAAGCTCCTCTCGTTTGTCGACCCTAGCTCCACTAGAAACGGGCTCGAAGCATTCACCATAAACATCGAGATAACAAAGAATACCGCAATATTCAGCCGTGACGAGGCCAAGACTATCGAGTATATCGGACCGCAAGAGTTCAGAGGCTTTGGTCACGAATTCGAGAAAGCGTATACTATTACCGAGGTCAGCGGTAGCACTGGACATCACAGGATCATCTCCTACCGCTTCAGTGACATGAATTTTATTGTCCGCCACGAAACGGACGGATACGTTGACACAGACACGAGGACGTCTTCTTCCAAAGCAAGGAACCACACACTGGAAGATATCGCTAGCATGGTGGGAGCATTGTCTATATCTCCAGCCAACAATTCTCCTGGTATCATTCCTACTGGGTCCAAATTGATGATCAAAGAGGAAGGCCAGGTGGTACCGCTGGAATCAACCCTTGAAATCAAAACACGAGTCTTTCATAAGTCCCTTGAGATTCAAGAGGTTGCACCACAACTCTGGGTATCTCAAACTCCTAAGCTTGTGCGAGCAAGCCACCAGAATGGTACTTTTCAGAGACCAGTGGTTGAAGATGTCACCGCCCAAATTAAGAGTTGGGAAGAACGCAAGCAGAATGACCTGAGGAAACTGGCAGCACTGATTCGAAGAATTATCAATCTTGTGAAGGAGTGTGGGGGGAACGCTGTCCTCAAGTATAATGTGGAGGGAGATAAGTTGGTGGTCTGCAAGGTTGAAAGGAAAGAGATGCTACCGAGAGACTTGTATTCGAAATGGGATGATGTTCAGAACCTTGAAGCGGACACTGACACTCAAAATGACAGTACACAAGAACCCAAGATTGCGGTAAACGACATTCGAAAACAATCACGACCATGGCGCTAACATGGAGACTTCTGCAGATTGGAACCACGGGAGATGATCTCAAAACTACAATCAGAATTGGAGACATGGATTACAGCGTTAATGTGTCCAAGATACCATACTTCGCATCCTTTGTTCGACTCCAAAAGATTACTCAGCCGGAAGCAACTGAGTTTATTCATGAGCCAATCAATCTTTTCGATGTGGCTCTCAAAGGAGTTGAAAGGGGCTACCGCCAATGTTTCGGATCGCTGCCTACCGACCTCTCGCAGTACCGAACTCTCTTCGAAACGTACAAATTTCTCAACGTTGATGTTCTAAGCGGCATGTCTATCAATGAGGTAATTGCCAATCTGAAAGTGGGTAAAGCGGACTACGACCCAGAGGAAAGACGATCGATTCCCGGTAATAAGAGCTTGGCACGCGATACAGCTTTCCAGCTCTTGTATCTGATACTGCACACTCAGTTCGGAGACGAGTCGAAAGACAGCATGAACCTTTTCAATGCAGTTATGTTCGTAGTATCTCATCCCGGGACTTTTGAGTACCGTACGAAGCGGGTGACTCGGGTTGCATATGAGGAGCGATTCAGACTTACGACCAAGCAAAAGGCGAGACTAGATCAGTGGGAGAAGGGGGAAACTGTCAACAATGCGACAGATGTGACCACCGAGGAGGAGCCAGATTACGTTTTCGATTCAGATTATTCTTTTTAGCAGGCTATGAAGCGGGTTGAAGTCCGCAGAATAACCAAGTCAGAAAAATTCGTAAGCTGATTTTGCGATTCACTGTAATTGATCCTCAGCAGTCTTTGTTTCTGCACCCAGGGAATTTTTACCCCACCCACCAGGACAAGTTCGATCTCATTAGCCACAGCCCTTGAGCAATGACTTCGATCGCGTAGCAGAATAACGCTCCTGGACGCTTGAAAACATTCGTGAAATGCTTGGGGAGCCAAAGGCCAAAGTTGCGCAGATGAGCGAAGCGTCAGCGAGGGCCCCAATGGCGCGGATGAGCGAAGCGCAGGTTGAGGAGGATGAGATTGCGCCAAAGCCATGGAGAGCCCCAGTGGTGCGGATGTGGTAGCGGAGGATGCTGAATGTGACTAGCTGTTGCTGTACAGTAATCGTTAGAGAGTTGGTCTTCGTCGCATTTCCGGCGCAGTGGTCGTACAGACAGGCAAATGGAGACAGAGACCAGCCTTTGGTGTCCCTCTGCCGTGCTTGTCATGCCTTGCGGTGACCGTTCTCGCAGTCGTTGTGCTCGTCATCGTTACCTTCCTTCTCCTCCGCTTGCCGGCGCAGTGCAGCCTTGTGTATTTCCATTTCCTTCAGTGTGCCCGTGCCAGTTATGACGTTGCCGGTATCATCTTTGAACCCGTAATTCCAGACTTGCTCGTCTGGATCTTCTCGGGAACGAAAACCTGGGGCCGCTCGAGGCGGTAGATAGGGATCAGTGGCATACCGCCACGCTAGCTCAATCGAACGGCGTGCGGCAGGTGTCGCTGCTGTGGGTATATGTGCCTCTCGATCCTGCAAATGGTCGAGAAAGTTGCTTCGCAGCAGCCAGGACTTGCCATAGTCAGGACATGAGAGAAGCTTGCATGGGTAGGCCCATATGTGTCCGGAGGGGAGGTCAGAATCGTCAACCTCGTCATCGAACTCTGAGGGAGTGAGAGAGCTTGGGTTCGAGGTGGTCATAGTGTGTCTGCTTTGCGGTTTGGTACTCGGCATGGATCTTCTCGTATCTGTAGTCGTAGGTCTCCTGCGAAAGGGGAATATTCGTTCTCTGCATCAAGCGCTGTTCTCAGACCGAGCTTATGGCTTTGAGGTGTGACTCAACAGTCGCGTGTGATAAGCCACAGGCGCAACAGCCACAGGCTCTGACTTGCTCGTATCATGTAAGATACGATACACCGTAATTATTACACGGGATGTGCCGAGCTGTCTTTCCCCGACCAGGGATCCTTGATCGCTTAATACGAGGTACCAACCGATGTGGTGACGCCGTACAACACAGAGCGCCACGCCCGTCACAAGGCTGACAATAACTTCTCAACATTGTAGTGAGACTGGGAAACCCAGATCAACCGTTCTATAAGTTTAAAAGGCGAAAAGAGCTCGATGGTGGTGCTGTGGGTCGAGGGGTCTTGATACACCATGAAAGGATGCTCTCCGCAACCGGGCGCGAAGTCGACGACGCGATCGTAATTCTCGGAGTAGCCGGGTAAGGAGTGCTCGGGAGTGGCCGCACAACGTGACTGATACGAAACTACGGGAAATTTCGATGCGTTCACAGAGTTAGAGTCGCCCGAATCCAAAGTACCTATGATTCGTCTCTCGACGGGGTGCGTCTCTCGACTCAGGGACGGACGTTACGTGTACATTTTGACTGGCACTTTCCTGGCCACCTCTGTCTTGCACTGCCTTGTCGTCCTGCACCAGAATTTCAGCTTGCGGAGGGGCCACTCGCGAGCCCTGATTTCGAAATACCGTGGCAGCGTCAGGATGACCATCGATGTTCCAAGGTCGTTGGATATTAGAGCTGGCCAATACGTGAATGTGTGGATACCTTCTGTTAGCTTTCGGTCTTTCCTAGAGAGCCGCCCTCTCACAATCGCTTCGTGGGAGGCCAAAGAAGGAGTCACCAGTCTTGATCTCCTTGTAGAACCAAGCATATACTTGTGCCGAGTACTATAGGGAACGCCCCGGGAAGGGAATAGACAGGATCTTAGACGAACGTCCCAGAACAATCATCAACTTTGGTAAACCCCGGGACACATTATGCGAATCAGCCGAGCAGGGTGGTAAGAGCACCGCCGTTGACTGTCACAAATCTCACGAAATATTGTCCGAGTCAATGGAGGAAGGTGTTGAAAACATTCAGCCAACCAAATTCGGCTACGAACATTACGAAGGCGAGCCTCAGAGGTCTGATTTCCGTCTGGCAATTATTAGTGGACCTTACGGCATAGGAAATCCTGTTGGCGATTATGGAAAGGTCTTGATGATTACCACCGGACTCGGTATTGTCGCGCAACTACCGTATTTGAAACAGCTGGCACAGGGTTTGAACAATCACCAAGTCCGGACGCGGGAAATACGCTTGATTTGGCAATTACAGAGTTTTGCTAGGTCTACTGATCCTTACCGCTGATGAATTGTTGACAGAGATTTAGATGATCAAAGGCCAGCAAGCGAATACTCAAAAGTCCCTTTGGGACTAGTCAAGTACCCGAAATCGCTGAGTGGGGGTTCTGGGTTTGGGTATAGACTTTTGCAATCAGCTTTGATGAGATGTGCGCTTAGTGAAATGCAGCATATAGCCTACGAGATTGTACTCTTTAAAGCTTGACGTGATGTCCCTTTCGTAGCAGGAGACACTAAAAAATGCTGTCTTCGATGTTCCCGTCTCCTAGGTCAATGCCCCAGTAGTTCAACAGAATGGATTCCGCATCTGCTCGAGCCTTCGACCTCTCTTCGAGAGCACGATCGAAGTCTGCCAGGGCACCTTCTATGTCTGCACGGAGCTTGGTGGCTTTCTCCAAGAACCTCATCTCAGCTGCGCGAGTGTCTTTGTGATATGCTAGCTCCTGTAGTAAGAAGCCGTTTGTCTTAGTGAGCTCCATCACTCGTTCTGATGGTGTCATTGGTTGATGTTTCTTAGATATTCTGAGTCGGTGAGGTAGCTCCTCATAAGACGACGTTGTCCCCCCGTGCCTTGCAATCCGATCATCTAGAGCACCAATATTGCCTGCTCTGCCGGATCCAAGACGTTGACGAAAGATTGGATGGATCATCGTTTGCCGTGGAGTCCCGGTACCTTGAAAGGCCACATGGCGGTCAGCAATTTTCCTGCTCCTTGCGGTTCGGGGTGCCTCTGGACTCCATTCACGTTGATGGTCACGGCCGGTCGGAGGACTTGCGTTGCTCTCTGGTGAGTCGCTCATGGCGGTATGGGGTTTCGACATATCGGGTGAAAGCATGATATCTATAGTTCCTGACGAAGCGTCCATGACAGGGCACTGGGGTCGCTCTGGAAGATGTGGAACAGCTGTCCTTTCTTCGCGGAGGGAACGAACGAAAGCAGTTGTCAAAGAGGGTGCAGCGTACATTTAACAATGCGGCTCACTTTTGGATGCTTAAGAGCATCCACTTGTGGATCTCGAACCAATAGCCTAAAGTGGATGCTCGAAAGAGCTATGAGACAGCTCTCGCCACGTCATAATGGTTGACGGACGGAGCAAATGATGATGCAGCACATAATGATAAGGCCCAAGGCGGTAGGCAAGCGGACGAAGCCCAAGAGGTTGTGCAGGAGGGTAAAGCACGGAAGGGAGAGCAAGATGGTGGCGCGTATGAGGATGATGTACGAGAGTATCGAGTACGGAAGCGCCGAACAATGACTGAAGAGAGCGACGATGGTGCAGCACTTCGAGCACAACAGGTAAGGGAAGGGCGAAACCCGGTGGAAAAGGGCAAGTATCAACGGCTGAACAGATTTGGGCTATCGAACTACATTCTGACCCAAGAGGATGACATGTCAATGAATGACATTAGAGAGGGGACCTCCACCTCTATGCCGAGGAAAAAGTCACAGACGCCACGCCGCCAGCAAAGGCAGGAGCTGCAGGTACGGGAGAGTACTACGAACTCAATGGCAGCAACGGTGGTAGAAGATAAAAACGTCTCAAAGGGTTTAGCTTCTGATTTTACTTTTGAAGCTCCAAAAACGCCATCTCGAGCTACATGATCTGCAATATAAAGGACGCAGTATGTATGCTGTAAATACACGAAGCTAATGCAGCTTACCGAGCTTACCCCGCCATAGGCGCCTTGTGATTTATGCTAATTTTGGTGCCAAGTATAATCTAGAATCCCAACTTGCTTCAGCGTTCGAACCCTCGCTGCTCGATTTGAGACCAAAGGGGAACTATGGAGCAACAGAGCAGTATTTCAGTTGCGGAGCAAGTATTTGGTCGACAGCAGCAAAGCAGCTTGTCGGTTGCGGAGCAGATATTTGGTCGGCTTTCCCTTCAAAGGACATGGCTTGAAGAATGTATGAGACTCCGTTTGCATGTCTAGTAAACATCTAACCTCCTCCAGTCAGAGACAGACTTAGTGAATATTCTCCTCGTCTAAACCCTGAGCATGTGTTTCGAGCAGCTGGCCCAGACTCAAGTGGAATCAATTCCCGCACGGGGATCAAAGCTGGAGTATACGTCGACCTCGCCATGGATAAAATCCCAAGCTTTGAGGATATTGGGACGCCTGGAACACAACAAACCTATTCTCGCGAACTACTGGAAGACGAGACGCTATTTCACCTCAACAAATACCAACGAACGCGGACAGGGTGGATCTCTACTACGTCTTCGTTGCTAAGGGCGCTTCAGATACTTTTCATTGAACATAGAGAACAAGGTCAGCTCTTTGTGCTTCGTACAGCTGCCTGCAAAGACATGTTCTCTACTACAGAGCTTAGGGACTGTTTACCCGGTCTGAAGAACAATCAGTACTTAAGGAAGAAATCACCGAATGAATTCCTCATCCGAGGAAAGGTTGAAGAGCACGCTATAGTTGGATGCGTAACTGTGGAATCCCTGCAAGATTGCAACCTCGATATTATTGCGCCGGGATTGAGCAATCTAAGGAGCTGGAAACAAAAGCAACATTGGGATTTCGAGTTCACCAGCTTATATCCATCGTACCGCGAAGTGTCTGACGAGATACTCGACGCGGCAGTAGTGCTTGCAATCGCATTCGATATGAAAGATAAACCGGCCATAGTTAAAAAATTAATAGGTCTAGAGTTCCGCATCTACTCTGAAGGACTTGATGATAATCGGGTGTTGGACAGGATCAAGGAGGGAACTGTACCTGCATTAGCCGAAGCTCTGAGAAATCTATGTCGAGCTTCTGAAGAATTCACCCAGGCCCTTAAAATTGTGATTCAAGTTCTTGAAAAAAACACCCGATGTGCAGAATTTGTTATGGATGAACACAGTAAATAGACTCTGTATTCAGAGCCAGCGCCGCAGAAGAGAGGGGAGAGGTCAGAAGAGACGTGATTCTTCATTAAGGATATTGTTCTAAGGATATCCATTGACGAATAGATTAACGCTAGAGCTAAATTGATTCATTCGATTATGAGATCTGACCATCTAATTGAAGAAAAACGGCTCACGAAGAACATGTTATTATGATCGGCCCGGCGCCGAAATGTATATCCTCACCCACGCAATGTCAAAAATTCTGCTGCTGACTGACTCCTCCCAATTTTAGTTCAAGCCATTCTGATAGCGTGTCGACCTAAGTCATCGACGTATGTTGGAGGAGGATCGTAGACATTGTGCTCTATTGCAAGGCAGTAAGCCATAGCAATCCAGTGATACCCGGTAGGTTTTAACTTTTTTACAAATTTGACGGCATTGAGCCGGTGGTATGGACTTTCGTGGTCGTAAATTACGAATGGAAGATCTAGCGGCATGGCGCTTGCCAAATCGACAATCATTTTAATGATCTCGGAGCGACAGTGTTCGCGGCGCGAAATCTCCTCCCGCAACGCGGCCAACCGAAGACAACCCTCACTTGAACCAGCATCCAGAGGGGAAGGCACTCGACTGGGAGAAAATGTGATCTCTGACATAATTTCGCTTTGTCTCCCTATGTACGCAGCGCGGCTGTCACACAACCAGGCGAAGTCTGACGTGGTGATGGAGTAAAGGACGAAGACTTCCAGAACGGTGCGAATATATGAGAACTCATCCTCGTTTTCGGCAACACATATCTTGGTCGTAAGGAGCGTGATGGTGGAGGCGAAGGTCTCCTGACCGGAGATTGAAAGCTCTTGCAACATGTTTTGCAGCTGATTAACATTCTTGTCTTGCTGATGTAGTAACATTGCAGACGATGGATCGGTTAAGATGGAGCGCCATTTGTCCACGCTTTTGTCTCTACGCAGGAGAGAACGCCAAATCTGCCGGACTGCAGACATGGTCCGGGCTGATGATTCAAATGTAAGAGTGCTCTTATACTTGAAGATTGGTCGGTATATGACTAATTCTAGCACTCTCCGTACAGTGACTTTTTGCTGATGTCTCTTTCGTGTATTGCTCCCCATATAAGGACTCCAAATTTCTGAGGGGTCCATTTCTGGAGCACTCGTAGAAGAGCCATTATTGGAGCACTGCCGAGAGTCATGCGTATATCATGGATCGAAGTTGCCTTGGCAGATGATTTGTTGAAAAAAGCCAGAACTGGATGCTCGGTGATGTTGCTTTCGCTTTCATCTACGCCCTGATAATCGTCTCTCACTTTCTCTTTCTCAAGTCCTTGAACATTCTAATAGATTTCCACCTCCACCTCTCCTGCCCCTCCTTTGTCCAATTTATCCGTCAACTTCACGGGATATACTATTGGGGTGTCTCAGGATAAACAACAAGGACATGAACGGATTCCATTGCTATAGACGTGTGCGTAGACAAGAATGATCTCTAACAGTACAACCCTATGCCTCAGCCGTCAAAAAAATCCTAATCCGAACCCCCATGTCCATACCGCGACAAACAAACGACCGATCAAGAACCCAGTCCAATCGAATGCTAATTTGACTTGTGGAAGGATCTCTCTGAAGTGTATGGAGGAGCGCTTCCATTTGCTTGGGGAGCCACAAGAGAAATTGATTCCCCACTTCCCCGAGTAGGCACATCCGTGGGAGCGACATCGAGTGGCGATGGTTGAGACGGCTTATCGGAAAGCATGTCGTAATCGTCAAAAAGGTGTGGGAATTTGCGGCGCAGCCATCTGCTCAACGGACTTTTGAAAGGCTGGGGAGGGCGTTCGTTGGAAGGCCTTGGTCGACAAATGATAATAAGGCACATGTTTCTTGAGTCAGCTTCACTATTATCTCAATCGACAACTCTGACACCATTGCTATTATGAGTGGGACTTGCTAAAATATATACCGAAGCTTCCAGTCCTCATGTACTAATCATGGGTGCCGCCAATTCTGGATACCGCCATTTCTGAATGTCGCTAGTTGTGGATGTTGCCAATTCCGGATGCCTCCAGTTGTGGATGCCTCAAGCTGTGGATGTTGCCAATTCTGGATGCCGCCAGTTGTGGATGCCGCCATCTGCTTCACCTTCTAATAATGCAGCCAATTCCGAAGTGCTTGACAATAGTCCTTGATTATTCCATATCAAACCATCCTAGAGACGTTGCACGAGGTTATCGACTTCCTCACCAGAAAGCGCAATAGTATTCAGCAAGCATGGCGATAGTGAAAAGTGAACGGCTTCTTCGAGAAAAGCTTCGCAAGCGGAGGACAAATCTATTCAAGAAAGCGAACGATTTGGCGCGGATGACCAACTCGAGAATATACGTAGTCGTTCAGCATGACGACAAATATCATACATATAAATCAACGGAAGAATCGAACTGGCCACCTCCCGAAAGAGAAATTGTGAGTACGCCTGATCTACTACGGTCAGACCATTACTGAGGATGACAGGGGATACACGACCACAAGTACCACAGACGTCCTGCAGATTTTCACGGTCTTAAACCACGGGAAACTCAGAGGATGCGAAAAGCCAATCGGCCTGATAAAGGCCAAGTCGGCTTCAGGTTTCTCAAGGAGGCGGAACACAATGGAGATCGCGCCCTTGCTGGCAGACATACCTTGACCGCAGCCCAGAACAAGTCACTACTGCGAAGAGGGTTGGAAGGCATGAAATTTCCGATGATGATGTGGCTGGGCTATATGATAGGCTTGCAACGGGGAGGTTGAAAGAAGTCTTGGCATGGTTGAGGATATCTAAGAATTATGCTGTAATTGCCTCGAAAACGTCGATTGTAAAACCCTCCATCTCTAACTTCATGGTCAAGGCCGCCTCAAGAGCAAGATTGAAGACTTGTGAAGATACGCCTCCCCATTTTCCTAATAATGCAATTACTTCTTGCCTCTCCCCTTTGGTTTCTTGAACAGAGGTTCAGAGGTCTGAGACGAGGGAAGTTCCGACTCTGTCTGTTGTGAGTACGAGGTGGTCAATTGGCTGTCGTTCTGTTCGAAGGACTCGAGATTTGATTGCTGGGAGAAGGACTCTACAGCGAAGTCTTCTGGGTTGGGTAGCTGGTCCACGGCGGAACAGATTCTTTCGTGATGGATTGGATAAAACATTTCCAAGACATTCATCGTAAACTTGTAAGAAGTCCACTTCTCTTCGCCGTCCTCGCTAGTGAAATCGAACTTCTTTATGGGGTGACGGTAAAATAGAGTATGTTTTTCCTTGATCAACGCATAATGCCCGTACATTCGTACGGCCTCATTGTCGTGCGAAATTGAGAAGGTGAGGATTTTTTGGTTGAGCTCATCTTGACGCGACACCAATCTATACAACTCGACGACAGCGTTTGCTGCAACGGCAGCGCTATGAGCGTTTTGTCGATCCGCGATGTTGAGAGCCTCGTTACCGCATTTCACCTCCGACGTCAGGAATGGGAAATACATCTCATCTGTAGCCACCAGACGAGATGTAGTCTGCCAATCACCAATAGAAGGTTGTAATTTCTTAAGTTGGTCAGAAGTGAATGCAGACGGTTTGACCCCTACTGCAAAGTCGGGCTGGGGGCGAGGACCTTTGATGAGGGGGATGGATTTGATCCAGCTTTCATCGACGGTTTCGATCAGATGCTTGAGGTGTGTAGCACCAAACATAGTCAACGTCTCTGGAGAGGGAACAATCAATCTGGCGATGTCCTGAATGACTCTGGCCTCGTTTTTGTTCCTTATGTTATCGCAGGCCGTTTCAAATAGGTCATCTCGAAAGATTGTGTCCTGAGGAGTTGGTTGCTCAGCATGGAGCATGGTCACGCAGAAGCTCTTGCATTCATTCGTAGGAGGCATCTCAGGTTTGCCCATGTAGATGCTAGCAGACGCAAGGATCGACTCATAGCGTCGGCTCTTGACGGCAGGATTCTTTCCCTCTCTTAAAGAAACGCCACTTATGTCTGATTCGTGTTTGCTGAGAGACGGAGTTGACCTCTTCCTGGTAAGTGAATGAGTCATGCTACTATCTTGCTTGAAATTTCCTCCAGACCAGCTTCCTTCTTCGATCCAACGCTGGATGGGGCTGACGTTGTTGTTCTTGGCGTCACTACAAAAATCTGTACGTGTTGCGCCTTCTACAGCACGGTTTGCAGGTGAGGTTCGTTGACGTTTCGGGGTAGGCCTTTCCTGGGCTTGGGAAGGTGTACGGGCAGCTCCTTTGACCTTTGGTTTGTGATTCTGTCCAAGCTCTTCACTCCGTTTCCGCTTTCGATCTAGACTGGCTGGGTTGACTGATCCCTGTGGACGCTTTGGCCTGAGTCAGTGGTTGCACTTGTATATCAATGGATTGTAGAACGTACCTCTTTGTCAGGCGTGATACTGGTTGGAGAAGGAAGTTGAAATAGCTGCTCGTGAATCTCCGGTTGTTGATAAAGGCGTTTTTTCTTTTGTAGACGTACACTTTTACGAACAGGCGTGACCGACCTTTTACATTTGATACCGCGTGGTTGTGCTGCTACAGATTGTCAGCTGAAGAACGGTTTGGAATGTATAGTGGCTGTTCTACCTTGAGTTTTCAATGGGTCCAGCAAAAGTTGCCGCCTATATCTCTTAACGTCTGACTTTGCTCGTGGTGGGGACATGATGATTGGGAATGAGAGGAGGGGAGACAAAAGTCTTCATCAAATGATGCACTGTAGGATGGTGTGTTACGAACATGCCAGCAGGAGGTGTGGTGGTTGGCAGGCAGCGAAGCCTTGGCGGCGGCACAGTCTTCACAGTAACTAACCTAATTGGTCCATGAGTCATCGGGATCATCCGCCGCCCGCCTGAAACACATCGTTCTACTTTTAGATTGGCTGACACCGACCAACAACAATAATCTAAACAACCAAATTCAGACCAACAAAGCATAACAGCCTCAGTCATGGCATGCGCTGACCCCTTCCTCCAACTCGACGACCAGAGCTTTGCTTTGCAGCTTCAACGCGAAGAGATCGAAGCTCAGCGCGAGCTTCGATCCGGCAAATGGACTGAAGATAGTCCTCCGGATTATGCATTAGCATTCGATGACTTCGAGGCCGAGCTCAAGAAGGCGACTGTTCTGGTCGAGGATCTGAAGTTCGCTCACAGCATTGCTAAAGCTGTTGATTCTGATGCTGTGGCCATCGAAGAATCAAGGGTCGAGGAGACACAGTCTGTTCAAGATCGAGACCTCGCCCTAAGCTTGAATGAAGACGAGAATCAGCCATCTCAGGATGTCACCGATTTGTCAGGGATGTCTCGCATCGGAGCGGAGTCGGCTGAATGGGACTATGTCCTACGAGCTACAGAAGCTTCGACTTTCAGCATCGAGTCCTGTAGCACCGATGCGGGCCCTTCGGCCCATTATGCTCACCACCAGAGAGCTGTCCTTGAGAAATTGCCCCAGCTCAAAGTTGAATGCATTGTCTGTGGACAGTCCGTTCATCCTCATTCCACAGTGCGTTTGGTATGCAGTGATGTATATTGCAAGCCATGCCTCAAGTCCTTCTTCCTACGTGTTACCAAGGACGAAAGCCTTTTCCCACCAAAATGTCACCGCCAACCAATTGATATCTCGACCATCGAAGCAGACTTCTCAGTCGAAGATTTGACCGCCTATCGAAGTGCTGAGCTGGAGTTTACCAGCACGGACAGAGTTTACTGCGCTGACCCGGAGTGCGCCAGGTTTATTCCCATGCCGCAGCGAACCCCGGATTGTGCTTCCTGTGAGGCCTGTAGTGGTCAAACTTGTATGCACTGCAAAGCACTAGCACATGATGGGGATTGCCCAGCAGATGAGGCAAGGCAGGGCCTCATTGATTTCGCGGATGAGCAAGGCTGGAAGCCCTGTTTTGGATGCGGTGAAATGGTGTTTCGGTATGAGGGCTGTGATCACATGACGTGAGTGATACTTACTGCTACCCGTCGTGTAAGTAAAACTGACCCAAATTACAGTTGTAGATGCAGCGCCGAGTTCTGCTACAGATGTGGTGTAAAGTGGAAGGAATGCCTATGTGGCGACTGGGTGCCGGAACTACTCAATCGAAGAGCTCAGCAGGTTGTTGACAGAGAGGCTCCATGGCCTTTGGAACCTGCTATTCGTCAACAGCGCGTGGTGGCTATGGCACAGGAGCTACAAATAAACCATGAGTGCGAGCACAGTGGCAAGTTCACTAAACTTGAAGGATCGCGCCGCGGCAAGGTCTGCGAGATGTGTGGCACGAGACATCGCAAGTACATACTGTCTTGCAAACGTTGCCATATGCTGGCCTGCGAAGACTGTCGACGCCATAGACTGTAGGCCCTCGGGTCTGTTGTTATCGAGGAAATGGTCCCATCAAATCAGGCATCCTCCAGACAAAGCATTCTCCGCGTGATCTCTTTGATGGCATTGAGGCCCAAAAGAATGCTATAAACGGTTATATAGCGGACGAATTTGGGAACAATGATGGATATTTGGACCGAAGTCTTTGGGCATCAAGAGTCATGCGTTATTGTAACGTCATAGGACAAAGCAGGCGTTTTTTCAATCTATTCTTCATAAAGCCAATTGCAACTGGGCGGGTGAGCTCGTACAGTAGCAAGTAGGTGGAGCAACAATCTGTGCAGCCAATTTCTTTAGATACCTCTGGTTGCCTTCTTCCCATCTCTTGATCTTAGTTGCTACATCTTCAACCTCTGATACCTGAAATGTACCCTCTTAAATCTCAAGAGCACATCACATTTGAATGCTTCCACACTCCTGGTTTCTGAGGGGGCAATCTCAGGGTGGTTTTCCCGTCCACAACCACTTCATGACAATGTCAAATGAAACACGCCTTTCTACTTTTAGATTGGTAACCACAGCGACGAATCAGAAAGTGGTATGGGGCAAGGGATCGGTCAGCTGCCACCACAGGCCGCCGCGCAACTTAGGTCTCTATATGTACTACGTGATAAAGGTATCTCCAAGGATGGCTTCCAGCTTAACCCTGCAAATTAGTAGTCAAGGGAATGGCACTCATGGCAATTATCTTATTTCGAAGCAGCTGCACCGAAACATGGCGGGCTTTTGTACGCTCCTCCTAACTTGTTGTAGTGATATAGAGACGAAACAGGATGTTATTATCAAAAACCACCCCAGATTTCCTCTTCCGTGAAATTTATACGCCTAAGAGCTTGACAACAAACTTAATCCTTAAAAGGCCAGGCTGAGAGCCATTTTGGTCGGTCCTCCTCAGTTTCTGATAACTGATCCAAGAATTGTTCACGAACCTTGTCCAATTTTTCTTTGAAAAGAGCGTAGTCTTCTGCCTTTACCCATCCATGCCAACCTCTGTCGACTGTGCCGAGTGATTCTAAAATTTGGGTCATCAGCTCCAGCCCTTGTATCCATTTCGCTTCCTCTGTTTCCTGAGCGAGAAAGTCTCCAGAAGTGAAATACAAAGGACAAGTTGGGCAAGCTCGCGCTCGAACAGCAGGCAGCCCTTGCCACTCACGCTGAACTTGCATAAGCTGTCCCTTGACCAAAGGTTCCCCATCTTGCAACAGATTACCAGCAAACGTGATGATCTGGCATCCAAGGCCCTTTTGATGGCGCAAGGCGTGATAGACCTTCTTGTTCCTTTGGAGCGACAGGATCTCGTATGCTTTGAAAAGAGATTGTTGAGATAACAGAGATTTGGCGCGCTCCTGCTCGATCTCGTTCATATTATCGAAGTCGTCAGGGAGAGAAGGGGCATCAAGCCCTTCCATTTTTGGTCCCTCGAAATCAAGGAATGATGGATGGCCAGCTTGCATAAAAAGTGGCTCAACATGTGCTGATTGCCAGTCTATGAGACAGGTAATCTCAGTCGGCTTTTCCGGGTTGACAAATATGTTGTCGCTATGCAAATCATTGTGCCATAGACAAGCAGGCAATATACTTCTGTCGACTGGCAGAAGATAGCTGGCCACTTTCAGATAATCATTTAATACTGACAGCTTGGAGTTCCGGCATGTTTGATACAATCCTGGCCCATTGACGATGCCTAGTGGCCTTGGAAGTTGCTTGACTTCGTGAATGCATTGAATCTCACGTCTTCCTATAGAAGTAACGTACTCTTCAGCAGTAGTCCCTGGAAATAAGTTAGCCGATATTTGACTTGGTAAGAAACTTGGAACTCTCACAAGGGCCTCGGTCGAAGTCAATATTTGCACGATCGTTATCACAAGATTTGCGGTCCGTCGTTGGGCCAATAGAAAATTGGGCGTTCACTATCGGTCTTCCAGTAGTATCAGTATAAAGCACATCCTTCCGAGCAGGATGCTCCAAATCCTTCGTGTAGTACAAACTGCCAAACTCTCTGAAAGACGTCGAGACCAAAGTTGTTTCAATCTCGACGATCTTTTCGATCAAGGTGAGCTTATCGTCTCCATGAAGAGTTGGCCATTTGTGGCTCAATGGAACTCCTCTAGCTTCTTCCATTATAACGAATTCTGCCCCGACTGGGTTTTCTGCAGCTTTCGAATTCCATGCGTACACCTCGGGTGTAGGTAGTTGGAGAACCGTCCTAATCTTGAGGACAGGGTTAGCCCTTAATATTATAACGTGAAAACATACTCACGAAATCCATCGTTGCAACTTCGCTCGCAGTCGTGTAGTGAGGTCGCCCGGCGTTAGGGTTGGGAACTTTGGCTATGACTCGTTTCCCGTCATCCATAGTCAAGAGAAAGGCTTTACTGTATTGGCCTTCTGGTAGTTTGCGAACCGCCACGCATGACCTTGACGCAATTGAGCTTGCGGCAATGTGGACCAATTCGTTCATGTCGAATTGAACATGACGACAAGCCATTTGCTTTTTCTCGTCGAAGAGGAACCTCCCGGCTGTGTATCGAAAGAAGTCTTGGTTCTCGTTCCAGTCATGGTAGTCTTGCCGCATTCCAGAGGTTGAAGAAGATATTGGAAAAGCTGAACTGGAGACTTTTCTGCGAGATCGAGTGGTGTCGCGGATCTTTCGAGTTACTTCGCACAGCTTGCCAAAGCTATGTCGCTCCATTGAGCTACTGGAGATACAATAGCAGCAATAAATGGAGCGAAAGCTGGTCGGCATCACCATGCTAATGGTAAGGATTGCTATAGAGATGGCCATTGAATGATTCTGAGCCTCGAACAATAATACCGCGGAAGGATTTCCGCACTATAGCTCCAAATACCAAAAGTCTGACCAATTACTGGCAGGATCGACTCGCCAACCTTCGTACTTTTGCGGAGGCCTACGCTTGTGTAGCTGCCCAAAGAGGGGCGACATTTGCTACTACCAACCACTACCCTGCTCGCACCACCATTAGCTGCTATCTTACAACGCCCTGCGTATGTGTGCGCATATCCCAAAGTGGGGACTCTACGGAGTGCAACAAAAGTATAAATTCAGGCAGGCAAGCCTGCGCTTTTTCTTTTGTAGAATCCTTCCTACAAAACCAACTACGCTCCTCAGAGATTCATTCACGTTTACTGAGGGAGATCCAAGGTCTCAGACATACCAAAAAATTACCTATTGCATTGCAGAGGAATCTCTCAAAACTCGCTGTAAGTAAAGTTGTCGTATCCTGTACCACATTGGAACTCATGTAAAACCAAGATAACAATGGCAAACTCCCTGGTCAAATGTCTCGATAGGATGTTGGAGGCCGCCACAAAGACCAAATCTGGCATCAAGAAAATATGTCAGCCTGTCGGGGATGCAGGCACTCGATGTTTTCCACCTCCCATCCATGATCCAAAGATAGGCGGAAGGCTAGATCTAGGGGATCAAACGGACGGCGGCAAGAAGAGACGGTTGAAGTTCCAAGTCAATAAAAATGCGGAAAATACCACTTTGAAAGGTATGGCAGCGAAAGATTCTCACAAAGTATATGCGACTGTGGACGTGGACACCGATCAAGCAGCGACATCGGAGAATGCTAAAAAGATTTTCGAGGAGCTTAAGAAAAAGGTCAAAGGTTGACTCATTGCAATTTGGCAATTAAGAAATTCTTAAACTGAGTAGCCGGTATTAGATCTGTGTCAGTCGCGGCTGTACGTATTAGAGCTCCTATAAAGAGATTGGACAGAATTTATGCGCTAGAATTCATTATTATCTGCCAGCCATGTAAGAGGAGTCCCTTTCGTCAAACTTGCTGCGTAAGATCTGAAGTGAGTCAGTCATACAGGCAGAAGCGGTTGAGGGTTCTAGGCAGCAAGGCGGCCGCTTGCGCAAACTGGAGCCGGGCCTAAGGTAGCCCGTTCAGGCCCTAGGGTGCTACGCCTCTGCACTGCCTCGTAGGCAGTGCAAAGCTCTCCATGCTCCCTCAGGGTTGCCTTGGCAGGGCGGGACGGGTATATCCGTCACCGAAGCCTCCGCTTCCGTTTGCTCGGGGAGCTATTGTAAAAATTATTGCCCTGCTTCAAATAGGCATATTTGAATGGGCGACATCTAACAAGGACAGTTGAAGACGCTTGTCAGAAAGTATATCATAATTGTGAAAGAGGTGTAGGAACTTACGGCGCAGCGATTTGCTTAATGATCTTTTAAAAGGTTTACAAGGTTGCAGGAGATTTCCGACTTTCTTTATGCCCCAAGTTCGCTATTCGAAACAAAATGCGACCCGCCAGCACATCTGTATCCACCAGCCTGCTTGATCCAACAAAATCCTGCAACGCAAACCCCCATCTCTCTCAACTTGACTTGGACCTGTAGCTCTTCTTTCCGCTTCCGCTCGGCATCCTCCCGAATCTTTCTGAGCCTTTCGTCAGCCTCTGCTTTTGCACGTCGACCAACTAGTTCTTTGAGCCGTGCTCCCTCGTGTCGGCGCTTGAATTCCTGCAACTTTTCATCTCTGGCCTCTTGTGCAGCCAAGAGTTTGACTTCCTTTGCAAGGGCGACTGCCTCCCGGGCTGCCAGACGACTCTCCTCTTCAGCAGTAGCCACAGCATTGTCGATGGAGTTCTGAGCTAGTTCTTGTGATGCTTTGTCAGCTTGGAGTTGGTCCCAGATTGAGTCGGTAACACCTATGTCGCGTTCATCTGACGCCTCGGACACTTGTATAGGCTCGTCAACGGGCGCACTTGAATTTCTAGACACGTCTTGAGTCGGTGCGGTAGATTGCATCGTTTTCAGTGCATTTGGACGTTCGACCAGATCCTGCGTAGCCTGGTCATTCTGCTGTAGTCTTGTTGACTTGGAGCTGTTAATGACTGAGCGCGCTCTTCTTGCAGCCAAGAAGGTTGTGAGGATGTCCACGATTTGCCAACGGGAGACAGTCAATTTCGATGTCGAGCTGCCTGCGTTTCGAAACGTGGTGCTTGTGATCGATTTGGAGATAGTTTGGACGTCGCGGCCGTTGCCCCAAGAAGGAAGACTGGAAAGCTCTCGGAACAGGGAGATGATTTCCGAGAACGACACACGTGTATTTGTTTCATCAATAACGATTCCTGTCTTTTCGAGATATTGCTGAAGAAATCTCCAGCAGTCCTCTGGCTCCATGTTAGTAAAGATAATCTCCTCTGAAAATCGGCTTGATAATCCTTGATTGACACTCAGGAGCCCATTCATGCTATCTTCATAGCCCGCAAGGATGACGATAATCTTTCCTGCGAATCGAGGCTTTGTCAGGCTATCAACAAGCTCGTTAATTGCCTCTGCAGCAAAAGCACCTTCTCCTAGCCGATAAGCCTCATCCACAAAAAGAACCTTTCCAAGAGCCTTCTCGAGCAGCTGGATTGTCTTGGGTCCTGTCTGCCCTACATATCCAGCGACCAGGTCTGTAGCAGAGCATTCATGGACATCCGACGTTGAGAGGAAGCCCATGTCGTAAAAGACCTTACCCATCTTGCGAGCAGTAGTGGTCTTGCCCGTGCCTAAAAACGAAGGTAAAGTCAGACATAAACTGTAATTTTCGTGTGAAAGTCACACTTACCAGGTGGACCTTTGAAAATGAAGTTGAAAGGGATATGCTCTCGAGGATCGATACCTCTTGCTCTCATACTACATGAAGTCTGCACAAACCCCTCCAATTTGCCAACGATTTCGTCGCAGCCTAGTATATCCTTGAAGAGCGCTCTACAATTCACGCTTGCGTTCGCGCTCCTGTCAAAGTTCACGTCAAAGTCTTGGGGCTCGAAAATAACGTCGGCGGATCGACCAGACAGTGGCTTTGCCGACTGCCGGGTTTGATGTGAGGCTTTGGCATGACTAATCATGTTTTCAACTTCTCCTGCGTTGCCAAAGTTAGGGCGGTGTCGAGCTCTGGCGAGCATCGATATGGCAATGTCTTTGGCCTCCTCTGTGGCTTCTAAGCACTGCTTCTTGAGTTTGAGCTCTAGAATCTCCCGCAGCTGGTCGTCGTCAAAGTCCTCGAAGTCAAAGGCGTCATCTAGTGCAAATCGCCGAGAGAGGCCCGGATTTGTGTTTCGAAACATTTCTTCCAACTTTTCCTTGTACCCCAGGAGCAGGACACATCGATCTTCACCCAATGTGCTCTGGACCTCAGCGACTATTGTGTCGACAACGGCAGTCTTGTATGGATCAGACGTTGTGCTCATGCCAGCGCCACCCGAGTACAGCATGTAAGCTTCATCGAGGATAAGGACTTTCCCTTCAGTCGCTTTCAAGATCGCCTTGGTGTTCTTCTCGGATTCTCCCAAGACGCTCCCGACGAAATCAGCCGGATTCTTGACGACGACTAAAAGCAATATGTTAGTCGTTTCGAATCAAAGAGAAAGCAAAGAGAACCGCATCAAATCGATCGCAGTTGACCAATAAGCGATTGCAAAGGCACGGCTTGCTGCCCAGTGTTTCCAGCTCGGGAAGTAAGGAGTACTGACCTTCACCATTCGAGAGGAGTCCCATGTCTGCTAGCACCTGACCGTAGAGTTTCCCCACGGATGTTTTCCCTGTCCCAGGAGAGCCGAGGAAGACACGATTCAGGCTCACATCAATCACCTCCTTCTCTTCCAATTCGCGTTGATAGTTGGTGTGGATACGGTCAAGGAAACCCTGCATAGTTTCTTTGACGGCCTTGAGCCCAGTCAAGCCCTGCAACTCTTTCCACGCATCACTTTGAATTATTGCTCTCGACGGCTCCGGGCCAATGAGGTCTTCCTTTTTGAAGAGGAAGTCGTCCGGCCGGACCCCGGCAACGCGTTCCCGGTGAAGGCGATCAGCTTGCCGCTCTGAAATCCTCGCTAGGATGTTTTCGAGAGCGCGCGCGTTGCCAAAGCCTTCACGGCCTCGCCCCCGTCCAAGACGTCGTACAGCTATACGTGCATACAGACCGGCAACGCCTCCCTCGACTTTCATCTTCCCGTCGTATTTCTTCTGAATCCGCTGACCAAGCATCTGAAGGATTTCTGCATCTTTGTAGTCGGCGAACTGAAGGCGGTATGGCATACGGCTACTAAAACCCTGGTTGTGTTCGAAGAATTTCTCCATCTGCTTGTTGTAACCAGCGAAAATGAAGACAATCTTCCCAACCTGATTTTCAATCTCCGCAAGCAAGAAATCAAGGACCGAAGCACCTCCGTAATTATGTCCGAAAGCAAGCTGATAGGCTTCGTCGAGGAAGAATGCACCTCCACCCGCATTGACAAGCGTCTCAATATGTTTCTTCGCCCCAGCAACCCCGTCATTGGCAAGACGAGATCCCGAGGTCTCGACGAATCCATTTCCTGACAACACACCCATGGAAGTCAGAAACTTTGCGTAGAGGCGAGCTACGGTGGTTTTGCCTGAAGAGTTCACGGTCAATAACCCGGTCAATGCGGTTGGACATAGAGTCTTACCTGTCCCGGGATTGCCTAGTAGGACGATCCCATATCTTTCATCCTTCATATTCGTGTTCTGCCTTAGGGCAGTGTCGGCCCTTGAAGGCCCCCAATGCCCAGTGACCCGCCGGGAGAAAGGCTCTTCTGGAAGAGATCCTCGACTTTTGTGACTTGGGTGCTAGGAGGAGGAATGGAACGATCCGGAGTCCTAGTACGGTCGAGTTAGTCGGAACCTTTATTGATATAGGGAGGAAGATTGACGAGAAAACCTCCACCGCAGCCCCTTCACCTCGTCCTCCACCTCGCCCGCCTCGAAACCCTGGACCGTCTCCTCCTCTGCCTCTACCACCTCTTCCACGACTATCGTAACCACCGCGGTCGCCGCGGCCCCGGTTGCCTCGATCTCGGCCTGACATTCCAGTGCAAGTTTCAGGTGAAAGTTCTAGTCGTGAGGAAACTGTGAGGGTTGACGGAAAGAAACATCACAGTTAGGCTCTAATTTGCGTGAGGGGAAGATGAGTCAAACTTGCCGAGCGGGGTAATCGGGTCTGCCCCTCGACAACCCAAATTGTCCATGACCTTCGTTGCACAGCTTCGTTCCGTTGATATGCTGTTAATGAGCTGAATACTTTTACTCACCTTGGTTGTTCACATCCTACGGAGCATAGACATCACTGACGTGCAATTAACCATGGGCACCGCTCTTCGTGATGGCAACGACACGATACTTCTTCCGCGAGCATACCAGCTTGAGATGCTAGAGGAGAGCCTGAGAAGAAATGTTATTGTCGCTGTGAGGTGATCACCAGCAAATTATTCTGGGGTCAACTCCTAACAAGTATCAGATGGATACAGGTTCGGGCAAGACAAACATGCATGTTCTCCCGCAGTCTTCACGCTATGACTGTCTTGACAGTGCGTCTGACTTGGTTACAGAGCCATTTTACGAATCGCGGCGGAACTCGAGCATGGTACGCCAGAAAAGGTGCTTTGAATACTCTCCGACTTCCTTGGCTGGCTGCTGAGAGCCTCCACTAGCTTGTCTGGTTTCTCTGCCCGACAGTGGCACTCGCGGAGCAACAGTACAATGTTATTTCCACTCAGCTCCCGTCTTTCCAGAGCAGACTACTCTCTGGTAATGACGGGATCGATCGGTGGAGCGAGCAAGGCATGTGGGACGATGCCCTGAGAAACATGAACATTGTCGTCTGCACTCATCAAGTGCTCCTGGATGCATTGATCCATGGCTTCGTGCACATGGAAAACATTGCCCTTCTCGTTTTTGACGAGGCCCATCACTGCGTGCGGAGTCATCCGGCGAATAAGATCATGCAGAATTTCTATCACGCAAAGAGGCGGGAGGGGCAACGAGAGCTTCCAAATATCCTAGGGTTGACTGCCAGCCCCGTTGTAAGAAAGAAAGGGGACGGATTGCAGTAGGTGATTGCAGGAACGATGCCTCGTCATAGCTGACTTGAGCCAGAACAATAGAGCAGAACCTCAGCGCTATCAGTAAGACACCAAAACAAAACCGCGAAGAGCTACAAAAATTTGTCCACGGACCTGAGATGGCCGTTTTGGTCCACCCTGAAGAACAAGCCCTACCTCCGCGTCTGCTTCAAAAGCTTTCTCAACTGTACTCGAATCTTGACATAGAACAGGATCCGTATGTGGCCAGTCTCCGAAGCAAAGATGTCGAGAAGTACTTCAAGGTTCGCTTGAGTCGCAAGACATACTGTCAGGATCAGATGAAGCGATTTATCCGTATGGCTATTGAAGTGAACAATGAACTTGGCCCATGGACGTCGGAGCTCTACATCTGTCTGTGCATACTCAGATTTCAGGCTCAACGGCAAGCTGCATTCAGCATCCTCGAGGACATGAACGAAGGTGAAAAGGTCTACCTAAACAATCTCTTTGTGTCTCTTTCTGTCCCTGCAATCGATATGCACTTGAAGTTGCAAGACCGCCGTCTTTCACCTAAGGCCCGCCAACTCATAAGATTGCTAGCCCATGAAATATCTCCTGGATCTGCAGGGATTATATTCGTGAAGACTCGCGCCGCTGTGAAATTGTTGTCTGTACTGTTGACGACGCATCCCGTGCTTAAGGATATCCTCCGGATCGGAACGTTTGTTGGTACATCGAATAACCAGGCTCGTGCTTCAAATCTCAGTGATCTCATCAACATCAGTGACCAGAAAGAAACATTAAATGACCTACGAAACGGGACGAAGAATTTGATTATCGCGACCAGCGTCTGTGAGGAAGGCATAGACATTACTGCTTGCAACATCGTGATATGCTTCGAACAGCCGCCGAACTTGAAGTCTTTTATCCAGAGAAGGGGAAGGGCAAGGAGCAAAAAGTCCAAGTTTGTTGTCATGTTCCCGCAGGGGCAAGAGAAGGCACTTCTCGAGTGGCAAAACCTCGAAGCAGAGATGAAAGAGAAATACATGGACAACATGAGGCATTTAGAAGGGATTGAGAAATTGGAAGCTGCCGAAGATGGCCACCGGGAATTTTTGATTGAGTCGACTAGGTGAATGTCCATCGACCCTGGTCTTCAATCTGATCTGACTGTCAATGTGCAGTGCGAAGATTACTCTTCGAGATGCCTTGCAACATCTCTATCACTTTTGCAACACCTTGCCCGCAACCCCTTATACCGTTTTTGCCCCGATCTTTACCTTTGATCACACGGCAAACGGGAGCGTTTCATGCAGAGTGATACTTCCTAACAGTGTTGATTCATCGGCCCGAGAATTCCGCAGCACGGGCTTGTGGTCTACTGAAAGATGGGCTCGAATGGATGCTGCATTTGAGGCCTACGTTGGGCTTTATCGCGTTGGTCTAATCAACGATAATCTACTGCCATTGCCCAGTTACGATGAAGATGCTGCTAAAGCTTATGCTGAGGTTGCGAAGAGACCTGCTGTTACTGCTATTAACGCAAAGTTCAATCCTTGGCCAGCCGTGGCCGCTGCGTGGCAGTCAACCATGACGGTGTATTTGTCAACCATCAGGATTCTATCTGGGGTCACGGAAATCATGCGAATGAAGATGATTTCCCCATGCCGGCTGCCCCAACTCTTCGATTTGACATTGTATGTGAATGCCAGAACCCTGCTGCGCGTGGAGATTGGCGAAGGAGTGAGGCGAGTCAAGGACGAAGTCAGCGTCGCAACGGCGAACGAAATTACGAAAGTCCTGTTGACTTCGGTCTTCCCTACCAGAATGAAAGAGGCCGATGGTGGGTTCCCGTTACTTTTTACGCCAGGCGAAGACGTGGGCGATCCGCAAAGCTGGCTGGAGCATGTGCGAGGTACCCATGATTCCAACAACATACTTTCAGGCGTGGAAGACGCTGCATTGGTAGGAATTGTCCGAGATCACTCCAAATCGGGCAAGGCCTACATTTTCCATGGAGCCGATCAAATAGGGCAAGGTTCTTTCGCCGATATGCGTCTCAAAGTCAAGAAGTTCCCCAAAAGAACAGACTTCCTGCATAGGGTCCCTGCACACGCAATGGAAAAGAAGGATGACTTTATGTTTCTCGATCCGAAGGATTGTCGAATTGAACGCATGCCTGTAATCTATGCCCAATTTGCAATGTATGTACCCTCGATCATGCACCATGTGGAGAACGCGCTTTTGACAGACCATCTGCACAATGGCGTCCTGGCGCCGATCAGATTCTCTGATCAAGCTGTTGTTTTCCCTGCCATATGTGCCCCAGCCGCCAGAGAGGACGGTGATTACCAACGACTGGAATTTCTTGGTGATAGCATTCTCAAGATGCTGACCTCGACTACGCTAATGGCTGATCATCAGACCTGGCATGAAGGATATCTTTCCCGGGCAAAGGATCACATAGTCTCGAACGGGCGGCTGGCTATGGCAGCACAGGAGACCGCATTAGACAAATACATCCTGACCAGAGCATTTACTGGTAAGAAATGGAAGCCCCTGAGCAACATGCGACTCGGAATTCCACAGACAGTTCAACACCGTAAAGTATCTACCAAAACCCTCGCTGATGTTGTTGAAGCCCTCGTCGGCGCGGCGTTCCTCGATGGTGGCTTCACCAAGGCGCTCTCTTGTCTCAGGATATTCCTCCCTGAAGTGTCCTGGCTCCCGCTTGCCGAGCGGAACAATATGCTTCTACGCGCCGCATGCGATTCCCCACGATTATTGACGACCCCTTCAAACTTTGCTATTCTCGAAACCCTCATCGGCCACGCCTTTGTGTGCAAGCGCCTTTTACTCGAGGCCGTCACTCATCCTTCACATCTCTCCATCCCCAGCACTCCTTCGTACCAACGCCTCGAGTATCTTGGCGACGCAATCCTCGACTACCTCGTCACGACAACCATCTTTTCCTATGGGGACCGGTCGCAAAAAGCTCTCCAACCCCAGCGCATGCACACTCTTCGTGCCACAGCCGTCAACGCTTCTTTCCTTGCGTTCCGTTCTCTCTCACGAACCGTCTCAATTCCCATTGCGGAAATTGCATCACCTGACCCAAACGAGGCGCCTCTGCTTGTTCCCAGCGCGAGGCCAATATCTCTGCCTCAATTCCTTCGATATGCGCCTATTCCCGCCCTAATTTCCGCCCTCAATGCCACACGCGATCGCTTTACAGCCTTGGAACCGGCCATCGATGCCGCGTTCAGTCACAGCCTTGTCTACCCATGGCAAGCTTTCGCGGCATTCGCGCCGGAAAAGGTTTTCAGCGACATGATCGAGGCGGTGCTGGGCGCAGTGTATGTAGACACGAGTGGTGACTTGAAAATTTGTGAGGCACTCTTGCGAAGGTTCGGAATCTTGGGTTGGGTGGAAACGGCGTTAAAGAGGGAAGCTCGGATCTGGCATCCGAAGGAGGAGCTGGGGGTTCTTGCTAGAAACGAAAAGGTAAGGTATCGGGTGTCGATCGAAAAGGTGGATGATTGTATCGCTGTCCCGGTTGAAGAGCTAGTGAACGCAGGCGAAGAGAACCTTGTCTTTGGGAAAGGAAGGTATTGGTGTAAGCTTTTCGTTGGCGAGAAAGAGGTCTGTAGTGTTCAGGTTGGAACAGAATAGAGGTGGAGACAGCAGCAGCGAAAGAGGCTGTACGGATTCTCGAGGCCAAGTGATCAGTAGGAACTCCGTACGGCGGTTCAAGTCACCCCCCAGTCGATTTCATAAAGTATCGCTCATCGTTGGGTATTGGTAAGGGCAATACGTCGCCGTACCTTTGATGTTATGCCTTAGGCAACTCCTCTTAATGTATTAGAAGACCGTCTAGGTCGAAGGTAAAAAGAGTCCCTTTCGCTGGCTTTCGGCATCTTTTGGTCGCAAGCACCAAACTTCACTCTTATTATGCGTGAGAGGTTCGCTGGAGCAATCTTTGCTCAACCCAGAAATCACGGTGACTACCTGGAGTTCAAATGATCTCTCATTCGCCGCCGTACTGCCAAATGCGTACCCAATTCATCATCCGTCGAGCACAGATGCGGCATTAGAGTCATGCGAAATTCACAAACTGGATCAGCGGTGCTGGAACAAAGCCGATACAGGAGAGGCAACTGAGAGAGATGTGAAGAAAAGATGTAAGACCGGCGAGGAATGAGCATATACACGTGCTGAAATACCCAGCTAGGACAAAGTAATTCCGTCTTACTTTTCATGTGGGAGGCAAGAGGAAGCTCTGTAAATACAGTGTGAGCTAAGAATGAGCCTAGGCAGTAGGACTTAACCATGGTTGAGTCTAGGCAGCAGGCTAGGCAGCAGGCAGCCTGTTATTTGTTTAAAAATAACATAGGCAAATGAAGCCGACTCATCGCAGCCAGTTCAGGCTCCCACCTGCTGCGCCTCTGCACTGCCCCATAGTGCTCCCTCTTGCTTCCCCGGTGCTCCCCCTTGCTCCCTCGGTGCTCCCTCGTTGCTCCCTCTAAAGCGGCCCTGCTCCCTTTCCTGATCGAAAACGGTAATCCCCAATCCTAAGTTCGGGGTGTATATAATATATATATATTAGATATTAGATATTAGATAGACGGGAAGTCACGGGACAGCAGGTCACGTTACCGTGGAATTTCTGGACCAATCGGGTTGGAGCTTTGAAAAAAAGATATTCTGTTATATATTAGAAGTTGAAGATATGAATGATGGAAATCGTTCAAACAGCGTCTATTGAAATGGTAATACTTTTGAGCAGTAAATATGTTGATATAGTGGTATTGGTGCGCCACTAGAGTAGATTCCCATCCGCATGAGGGCTTCTCTGTCTGGCAACAGAATCATCATCGGACCAAAAAGAAGTTCCGTTTTTCCATTGAATGGAATATATAATCACGTGATGGAGCTAAGGAAGTTCTGGGCCTGGAGGCATTCTTGTTCCGTCACATGACTTGGCACCCTTTCCGCTGGTGATTTGTGTCAACCTGTGATCAGTCTCAAGGTAGTCCGCGTTTAAAGGTGAGAGCAGGTAAGGAGATTGTGTTACGATGTCAAGGAGCGTCTGGAACGATGTCTCTGATCGAGGGGACGTAGCCCGGTAAGAAAGACAAAAACGGTAACGAGGGTGAGATGAAACGGGTGCCCGATTTTAGGTCCTTTTTGACGCTTATATGGCAGCGTTGAGTGGTCTACTATATTTAGTATCCAGCCTATGTACCTCTCAGCGCTTGCGTCTTATATATATACATTGGCGAAGTGCAGAATCGTTTACCGGTCGATGTGAACGCTTGACATCAAGGCAAAAATCCAACATGGAATTTGTTAATTGCAAACGAGTTGTGTTTCAAGGAGTCGCGCGAGTATCTCTACAATCTATCTCGTTTTCCCTCGAAGGAATCGATGAAAACAAAGTTCTTAGGCTCACGAACACTTTTCTCGCCGAAGGATGTCTCCGTTACAAGGAGATGAATCATATTACTGCCCTAGTTGACGATCGCCGACTCAACGAAGCGTTACACAAGGCAAATCTTGACAGAGGAACTTTGTCGTTGACAAAGCCAAACAACGAAGAGCATCCCATGCTAGCGTTTCCCGCCAACTACACACTCTGTGGGCTTCAAGGACGACATCGAATTTTCGCTGGGCGAGAGATCCTCGTGGAAAACGATAGGTGGTGGACAGTACGCTTGTACATCCAAAGTAAGTGATCAAAATGCACACCAAATACCTTCGTTTTATCACTTCATCGGCATCCAATCAATATTAACTGCTTTGTTTTTCTTACCTCCAATTAGAAGAACGCTCCAATCCCAAAGACGTTCCCCGCGGCGAGGTAGTTCGAATGATCCGCATATGTCAAATCCACCGGTGCCCTTTAGAAGAAGAGACGAAGTGGTGGAATGAACTTACGCAGACAATGCAGCAGGATCTCAAGCAGCTCTTCAAGCATAAAAGTTTGATCAAGGAAATTAATCGATTGGCTCACATCCCTGGACTCTGGTCATTCATCAAGATAGGAACGCTTCGCAGAATTGCAACCTTGAATTGCCATGAGGTAAGATCAATCCGCTGGTAGGATTTGGCCAGTGTCGCGTTGATTCGAATAGGAGTTGGTTCACTGCCTTCAACATATCAGTACGGTCTGGCACCACATCGTGAGACATTTGGGTAGTGAGACCTGGACTGTCGACGATACGACTGTCGAATTTCTTCAACTCAGAGCGCCGGCGACATCAACGGAAGACCGTCAGTCGATTATAGACGCCATGGAAAGTGGGCTTCTGTTTCCACTCTTGGTTAATACTTGCACGAGGGCTGAATTACTCGAGACTCTTTTGGATATTCCCTGCCTGATACCTACCATCGAGACGTTACTGGACAACCTACTATACCTGAAACCTTGTGCGAGCGTGATGAAGGGTCTTCTGGACACAAAGACTCGCACAACAGTCAGACGATCTTATGAAGCTGCTTTCAGAAACCCTTCAACCCTCCTTGTTGAAGAGGCAGAGGGATCCTTTCGCACAGAGCATTCCAAGGCCGATAACGCTTTTGGGTCTTCCTACAAACAGTTATGGCTCTACTCGATGAGGCACTTCCCTGAAATGATCGATGTAGCTCCCAAAAAAGAATGTGGTCAACCAAACCCACCTCGAAAGGAACCGGATAGATGGCTTTGGTACAATTTTGCCGCAATGGCGAAGAGACTTGGCTTCGAGACAGCAGAAATTAATAGAGTCCTGTCCACGAATCCCGATGCGGCATTTGCGAGGAAGATGTTACTTAAAGCTAGGCCGAAAAATTGTTACTGCTATGACGAAGAACAATTTGAGCTTTTCACAAGCCAAATCTTGAAGATGTTTACCACAGCAAAAAAGCGAAGTCCTCCCCTTGACCGTGCGAGGGTGATCAAGACAAGGGACAGAGTTGCTCGAAGGCGCAGGTCTGGCCGACCGTACGAAGATTCCCAAAGTTTGGATAAGCATCTATTATTCAAACCGAATATCAACGATAGACACTTCTTGAGAGAATGCGAAGAGCCCACTACCTACTTCGTCAAGAGAGATTTTATTGCGTCCTTCTTTGGTATTGACGCCCAAGATGAACGGCAACCGACAAGCGAAAACGGCACAAATTTTGATGATGATGCAGACGGGAACATTGAATCAGACAATAGCTTTCATGACGCAGAAGAAGGTGACAAAGAGAGTTCACCATCACCGCGTTTTAAACCCTAATATACAATGCTTAATTCTGTGATTGTTGAACCATTCAAATCGAATCCCTTCGCCCAAATCCCGTGTTCGTAAAATCCTTTGTTCCCAAAAATTCCCCTTGTTCGCCAAAAATCCCGTGTTCGCCAAAAATCCCTTGTTCCCAAAAATCCCTTGTTCGCCAAGATTCCCGTGTTCCCAAGATTCCCGTGTTCCCAAAAATCCCGTGTTCTCAAAAATCCCGTGTTCCCAAAAATCCCGTGTTCCCCAAAAATCCCGTGTTCCCCAAAAATCCCGTGTTCCTAAAAATCCCTTGTTCCCCAAATATCATGACATGCGCTTGCTGGCAATCTCCCTACTCCATGTAACATGAAGTTTGAAATTCATAAAACCCGGGAAGAAGAGGTGGAA
>JAABUO010000885.1_pt1 | contig 45046 bp, 57 predicted proteins | sample 5559291 | NCBI WGS metagenome assembly JAABUO01 (sample SAMN10711878, study PRJNA513372) | rock metagenome | isolation source: Antarctica rocks | place: Antarctica: Victoria Land, Finger Mt sud
CTCTGCACCTGCAGCTGTGTGTCTGTATCTCTCTCTCTCTGTGCATGTGTGTGTGTGTGTGTGTTGCTCACAAGTTGCCAAGCATCTTGCCTTGCTGTGTGCGTACCCCAGGTACACTGTTCTATATCCTGTCTTTCAGCCCTGACCAACGTGCATGTGCAAACAGAATGATGGAGCATTGACAATGCAGGTGGACCTATTCACGGCCTGATCAAGATTGCAACAGACCACAGGCTGGGCATCCCCTCCCAGTGCTTTGCTGCTGCCAAGGCCGGCATTGGTGAGCCCTTCTTTTTCATGTCATGTCTTATCATCTGTTCTGCCAGGGTCCAGCATCTAGCATGTCGTGATGCTTTGATTTTTTGAGGGCACAGCCTAAGTCATAGATGCGCTATCTGGCGCCAAGATGTTTAGCAGCATGCCAAGTTGTGGCTGGCGCATGGGTTGCATCTCAACATATGACGCACCTGGGACAGTAACGCTGTGATTGATACCAAGCCACATGCAGTCGGAAATCATGTTGTACACCAGCAAAGCCAAGTGATGTATGTATGACAAGAACCCATCATTGCTTTAGTACCTCTAACATGATTTCCGAAGCAATGATGGGTTACTGCCATACATACATCACTTGGCTTTGTTGGTGTACAACACATGTGGCCACAAGCTTTGTAGATGTAATATATCAAAGCCCTTGGGCTCATGTCTAGGCTCCACAGCATGATGAATGCTTTCTGACTGCAGATGACCGCTTCCCACCTGACCCACGCAAGCGCCAGCAGTACTGTGGTAACCTGGTGCTGAAGATCAATGCTAAGCTGGGTGGGCAGCACAGCCTGCTGGCTTCAGTGGGGGGCGCCCCCAAGCTGTTCCCCCACGAGAACAACCCCTTCATGATCATTGGGGCTGATGTCACCCACCCCATGGGCTTCAACAGATCCACCCCCTCCATTGCCAGTGTGGTGGGCAGCATTGACAGATATGCTACTCGCTATGCTGAGCGCTCTCGGCTGCAGGGCCACAGAGTGGAGATGATCCAGGTCAGTATTACACTGATCCAGCCACACAACTGCAACTTGGCATTTTTTGTAGATGGACGTCGAGTGCATCATTGTGTGCAATTATCAGGCATCTGCATGCTTGTGCAATTTTCTACAGCACAGCCTGCGTTCAGCTTGTAGACAGTTCCTGAGTCGCATCACAGACTTTAAGACATCTCTACGCTGTACGCTAATGCTGCCTTGCAAAATGTGTGAGCTGGCCTTGATGTCATAATACAATAGTGCAGACATCATGCTCGCAGAGCAATCTGTTGCATCATTACATAAGCATTTAACACAAAGCGTCAGGAGCTTCTTAAGTACACTCCATGTGTACCTCAGGAACCCTTCCAGCTTTGTGTTGGGTGCTGATGTACTGATGCAGCTAGGTTGCTCTGCAAGCAAAACTGCATGCCTTTATGAACTGGCATGCATGTTGCTGGCTGCTGCACCTTTAAGCTGAATCATACAGTCAACACATCAGAGATCTGGTTGGTGCTTGCAGGACTTCAAAGGAATGGTGCAGGAGCTGCTGCAGGAGTTCTACCGCAACACCAAGAAGCGGCCTGAGAGGATCATCGTGTACAGAGACGGTGTGAGTGAGGGCCAGTTTGATGCTGTTGTGCGTGAAGAGCTGCCTCAGGTGTGCTCATGCACACTCCTCCTTTCCCTGTCTCAGAAGAAACTGGTGTAATGCGTGATTCAAAACGTGATGTAAAGCTTCGACCCTAGACTGGCACTCACAAGGCACCACGTGGTCATTGCTCTTTGCCAAGCATCATCAAACCAGGGCCTTTTTGTTAGCTCTGGCAAACTAGCCTGTATCAAATGATCATTGCAATGTATTTTTAGTGTTTGGTTGGAGTGCTGACAGTCCTGGGTGTGCATACAGCTGGCGGCTGCCTGTCTGGGCATGGGGGACCCCAATTCCGAGTACAGGCCCCCCATCACCTTTGTGGTGGTCCAGAAGCGCCACCACACGCGCCTCTTCCCTGGCCGCCCCAGTGAGGGGGATCGCTCTGGCAACATATTGCCTGGTGAGCTATTGTGCACTGCGCAGTTGCACTACATCAACAACATGCAGTCATTGTGTTGGTTTTTCTGCGGTGTGCTGTTCACAGTGATGTCTTTTGTGGCTATTTGTGCTGCTGACATCCGCTGTTATGGTATGTCTGATGTGATGTGTGTTACATGTTGTTGTCAGCCATCATTTGCCTGGCCACCACTGAAACAAACTACAACATATAGGCGAGACGTTTGTTGTGGTGTTTCTGCAGGCACTCTGATTGACAGGGACATCTGCCACCCCACAGAGTTTGACTTCTACCTGAACAGTCATGCTGGCATCCAAGGCACCAACCGGCCTTGCCACTACCATGTGCTGCTGGATGAGAACAAGTTTGGCGCCCAGGAGCTGGCCCTCATGACCTTCAGGTGGGTGTGTGTGTGTGTGCATACTTCATGCTTCTGTGGCTTGTTCAAGTCTCTGCTGTGCATGATGTTCCAGAACAGACACTTCACTGTGCATATGGTACCTGTACATCTTGCACATGGCTACATTTCAAGTTTGCATGCACTAGAAGGCTGTGACAGGCACATTGCAAACAGACTGTTGCCATGATGAGCTATGTCACCAGGGGTCACTCTGGCCCCTGCCTGTGCAACAACAAGCGCCGCTACCTAAATCCAACAGGCCGTCATGTGATCACGACGCCAGCAACTGTCTGATGTGCAGCAACGCATCATGATCTGAGCTGTACCCCACACTTAGGCTCAGCACTGCCTCTGCGCCACTTGCAGGTTGTGCTACCTGTTCTGTCGTGCCACCAGGGCCGTGTCAGTCTGCCCTCCTGCGTACTACGCTCACCTGGCTGCCTTCCGCCAGAGGGAGCTCTGCCAGATGAGCGACTCCAGCGCTTCAGACACAGAGAGCACTATGTCAGGCACTGGCGCCGATGCCACTGTCGAGTTTGCTACCTGCCACAAGGACCTCGGAGCCACCATGTACTACGTCTAGTCTTGTGTGCACTCAATTCTACGCCAGAAACAGATGCTACTCCTCAAACTCACTCAAGAGCTGAGCAAGAAGGAGCTTGGGGAGTGTTTGCAGCATCTCAGGAGCAGCAAGTCTAGAATGAAGATGAGACGCTGTTCCAGCAACAAACGGCCCATATAGTCAGATAGCATGTAGCGGGAAGCTATGGCTTGTAGATGGAAGGACCCCTTGCAGAATCTTTTCATAAGTTTTGGATGGTCTCCAACGTTAGACGTATAGTGTAGCTGCAGTCTGAGTGGTATGTGTATGCATGTCAGCACTTGTGCTTCAAGCTCGCTTGCTGTGTTGGTGTTGCAAATGGACAATGCCCAGCCTGAAGCAAAGCAGTTCCATGCGCTGTGTTTTTGGCTTGTAAACAGACATTGATGCGCAATGTGCAGTATGCTATGCTGCGCAGCTGCTACTCCTGTGGTTTTTTGAGTAATATACAATGATTATTTTGCTGTGTGCATCGTGTACACGGCCCACAGGGACAGCTGCATGGCAGATCCAGCACTGCAGAGGATTCAGCGCCACGCAGCTTGCTTGTGTGGCATCTCAGACAGCAATCAGTTCAACTCAGCCTAGCCTCAAGGGATCAGCAAGGCTAGCTGCATGCCTCTGCCAAGTAAGCTTTCATGACCTGAATCAGTTCGGCTACATTGTTATTTGAGTGAGCTCCAGCCAGCTTTCAGTGACATCTTCAGTCTAACTTTCAGCAAGGCCTTTTCTGCAAGCATGACATTGTTCATCTTTTGTTTCAAGTGAAGCATGTAAAACCTTTCCATATGTTGTGCTGTGACTGTCTGCAAGGAGACAGCTGGCATGACAGAGGTATTGAACTTGGTAGCACACGCATGCTGGCACATCTTTTATGGAAGATGGGTTCAGAGGTCCGCTACCTTGCTACAGCTGTTTGTGATGCTGACTTTGGGCGTGCCAGGCATGTGTCTTGCACATGGCTTGCAGTTTGTTGCTTGCACAAATAGTTGACAGCTGTGCTCCAGCAATGTGATCTGAATCTGTTTGGTAGTCAACCCTTGCAAATGATCTGAAAGCTTGTTTGCTCAAGCATAGGCTGATCTCCATGCAACTTAGAAAAGAAAAGGAAAGACAACACCTTTCGGCGTCAATTTAATGAGAAGCCAAGTATTATACCGGGCTGCACAGTCCATGCAACTTACAGGTGTTGGAGCCTGCCACTCAATGCACTCAAATGGAGACTTGCACTTCATGTGCAAGAGGATGGTTGTGAAGAGGGACCCAGTTGCCTTTGCATGGTAAGTGATTTTCTGCTGCCTTCATCTCAATGTGCCACTGTAAGCTTCTGCTAATGGCACAATGGAACACAATCTGTGCATCTCTGTTGTGATCGCAACACATAAGTGCTCTTTGCAGAACTAATTGCAATCAGTGGTTGCATTGCTCATGAGGCAAGCTTGGCATCGTTCTGAGCATGTAAGCCAACAATGAAATCTGCCCCTGCAGTGACAAGGTCATGGGATTTCTCCAATCGATCCACACAGTCTGTGGATGCGGCATTAAACAGTGCTGACGGCTCCAACCATCCCGTGTGTTGGGACCTGCTCTGGGTCTCCCTCTCCCCCGTGACGCCGCAGTGCACTATTTCTTGCGACAAAGAAATGTGGGCAATAGAACACAGGTATGCTGTTTGCTCAAACCTTATATGGTATGCTGAAACCCTAAATGTAGGTACCCTGCACTGCAAGGGGACTTTGTTTCCGTCATTGTCACCTGAGGCATTGCTGGCTTGTTGCTGCCGACTGGGCTGATAGCAGGTTCCTCAGCAGTTTCACAGGGTTGGTTACAATGTCCACGAGAGATCATGTCCAGTGGACACAGTGGACAGCTGTAGGAGATGCACTGATTCTCCTTGGTCCCTGCCAACTGGGCATGCCTTATATGCCTCAGATGAAGTTACGGCATTGTGCATGATAATGCATACACGACACCATGTTGGCTGGTCTGTCAGCAAACAATATCAGATGGTGCCAACCTGTAGCCCTGTAGACTGTAATGATGCAATTGTGACTGCTGATTGGCAGTGCTAGCAACAATGCTTGTCCAATGCTAAAAGCGGCTGTGGAACTTTGCAGTTTTACATTACTTGGGCCTGTCTTTGCCTTATGTAATGATTGCTACGGACTTGATGACTAACAGCTGTTATGGCACGGCTCACAAATGACTTTCAGAAGGCTACATCAAATGCTGATATGCTCACATCCAGAAACAGTTTCACCTGCAACAGCTGTAATATATTATAGCTGCTCCGGGCGAGGCTGTTTCTGGATATAGGCATGTGAATTTATATAAAAAGTGTACATATATGTCGCACAAGTCATGGTCAGCTCTCACTGCCTGGTTGCCAAACCTGTCATTGCAATGGCCTGTTTCTATTTTATGTGAAGCTTTGGAGGCAAGAGTGAGCAGCAACAGACAACATACCATGCAAGGCATAAGTTTGCCGATGACTGCTGACTCACTCTGCTCAATGGGGAGGCATGTCAACATGTGAAATTACTCCATCCACTGCACAGTCAGCAGACTGGATCAAGCGCTTCCATGCCTCTCAGAAGGCAGCTGCACTGAACGTGACACTAATCAGTGTCACGTTCAGTGCAACTGCCTTCTGAAATTTATTCTCTGAAGGCAGCGAATATTTTTCACATGTTTTCTTTGATGGCAGCTGCACTTGAATGCAGTTTGTTTCCACTGGAATGGCTGACGATGGCCGCACACCCTGAAAGTGTGCAGAGCCTAGGGACCATCACAAAACCTTGGTGCATTCTTTGGGTGCACGGCCATGGCGGTCGAACCACATCACATCAGCGTGTTGGATTGATAAGCAACAGTCGGTGCTTGTGACCCGGTCGCTGTTATGTTGCAGCGTACTTGTAAGCCCCAGTCATCCCTCAATGGGCACTGTTGGCACTTTTAGTGCTGGCCGACTTCTTTTTTGTCAGCAAGTTGCACAAGCAAGATCCTTGCTACAGTCATTGCTTCATACAGCCTATATGGCATTGTGATTGACATGGACCTGCTAATATTGTGCCAAAGCGTTTGTGAACATACTACAGCAAGCGTGCTGCATATCAGTGTATCAATCTTGTGAAACCCCAACGATGTATGCAACATATGTGACCTGATAGGTGTCTGGAGCCAAGCGGCAGATCTTCAGTGATGTTTGCATATGATTTGGCTAGCTGCTGGCTGGTTCCAGACACCTCAGGTCAGTCAGCCTGTGGTGATTCAGCCTCCGCAGCAACCACATCCAAGGCCTTGAAGGTCCAATTATGCTCAAGGCCATAGCAACAGATGAGTCATTGGGGTGCCAGTTAGCCTCAGATATATATATATATAAATACCTCACGCTGGGGGTTTTCTTTAGCCTGGGTTTAGGGTCAACCCTAAGAGCATAGTCTTTCCTTGTTTTTTCTTTCTCCGTGTGCAATTGTAGGCAATCCATGGCATGTTGACCAGCCCTTACGTAGGATAGTGCAAGTCACTAGACACATGTGTTGTACTGCGTCATATCTGATTTGCATGCTGTGGATCCTGATGCTGAGCAAGCCTTGCCACCACGCTTTTCACGATGATCATCATTTCAATCATGATCATCAAACTCATGGGGCCTGATCAACCGACAAGTAGGAAATTTGTGGTATGCGCAGACCATCCTTCTGAGGGTCTTGTCATAGGTCTTCTTCCTCCACCGTGACATTGCAATGAAGAAGTTGTACTGTGGGCAATGTCATTGAGGCTTGTATGCTGTATACACACTTTCAAAGTTCACCACATTCAGCAGGATTTGCGTTCAGTCACTGTGACCTGATGCTTTGCTGGCTTGTTGCTGCTGATTGGCTTGACATATCAAGTCCCCCAGCCCTGTACCAACTTGCTGTGCAGGCCTGGGGTCCAAACCTTCACTCATCAGCTTCACTTTTGATCGACAGTTATTGCTCTGCAAGGCGTAGCTGCTGTGTTGCCCTTCATGAGTATTGAAGCTGTAAAAGCAAGGCTCACTTAAGCTTAACTTAAGCTCCAATGGTCAAGCCTCACAAGTTGTGGAACTTGTGACATGCGTGCATCAGCACCCCTTGGTGAGCTTGAGCCTACATAGCTAGCCCTGATTTGGGCTGAAATGCTGCCACATTGTGAGTTTCAACCCCGTCAACCCTAGACTTTGTAACGAGTGCGTGTTGTGAATTCTTTTTCTGCTGTATTTCAAGAACCATACTGGACACCTTGCTGGCAGTAAGATGTTCAGCTGGTTCCTTGCAATGTTGCATGCAGACACTTGCTGTTAAACAAGCAATGTCACTCGTGTGAGTGACGAGTGGCTGCTCAGCAACTGAGTGTGCATCTGCTGCTCGGACAGACACGAACAAGCTTTGAGACAGGTGGACCATCTTGTGCTGGACTACGTGAGAAGTATAGGGTATGCACAACACATATCAAGGAAAGACTAAGAAAGACGCTGTTGCACCGGGCACTTCTTAGTCTTTCCTTGATGTGTACTTTGTATACCCTATGCAAGATGGCATGTTATACACATAGTTGCAAACAGGTACAAAAACAAGATCACACAAATGGTGACTCTAGCAATGCTGTTTTTGACAATTCTGTCCCACCACATGTCATGCAATCAACGCTTCTGCTTAGGGCAGGACAATCAGCATGCGCTTCGGATTCTCCTCGGCAGGACTTGGCAAGTTGCAGCGCAAGCTAAAGTGCTATGTTGTAGCTGGACCATCAGATGGTATTTGTTCGTTTCAGCCTACTAAACACTGTTGTGTCATTGTGCAGGTGTGGATTGGGTACAACCAGTCCCTGCAGCCCTGCCAGTCAGGGCTCACTCTGAACATGGACATCACGGCAGCAGCCTTCCTGGAGGGGCAGCCCATGCTGCAGCTCATTGGCAATACTGTGGGCATGCAGAATGTCTCTGGCGGCCTCAACCCAGGCCAAGTCAGGAGCATCAACAAAGCCATCAGGGGCGTCCAGGTATCGCCTAAAGAACTACCAGTCATACATGAAGCTTGTCCAACTACTGAACCACATCCTGTACAGGTTTGATAGATGCCACTGTTGCTTTGTCATTTTCATGTGGAACAGACCCAGGAAACATCTCAGCTTATGAATGCGGCCAAACATAAAGGACAGTCCTAAACCAGTGCCAAAGCCTTGTTGAGTCTCAGGCATGATGCGCGTGCGTCAGGCTTCAGTAGTCGTGAGTCCTCTTCATGTTGACCACCCCAAGGCTTTTGCACTGAGTGCTTGCAAGCACAATGCAGCATCGAGGCAGCATGTCACCATGATTAGCTGACTCGCACTTCATGTGCAAGTGAGTGGCCGCACACAAGACCCCATTGCCCTTGCACAGTCACTGATTTTGTGGTTCTCTGTATCTCACTGCTCTCTTGTGAGCTTCTGCTCAAAGGCAAAACAAGAGGAAGAAAAGAAAAAGAAAATACACTCGGCGCATTGGCTGACTCACACAGGTGCATTTTTGAGACTCACTGCAATGAGTGGTTGCATTTCTCGTGAGGCAAACTTGACACAACTCTGAGAATGTTTGCTAACAATGACATCTGCTGTTGCCATGGTGGCAAGGTCAAGGAATGTCTTCATCCAATCTGGACAGTACAGGGCTGCAGACCTTGAGGACGAAGAGCACAAGCCTGAGGCAAAAGAAGAGCAGAAATATAGGTGCAGTGAGCAGGGTGACTGGTCTGAGGACTGGCAGCTCTGATGTGTTTACAGGCAAGCCTCTGCTGCGCTTGGCATGGCAAGTGCCACATGATACATTATACTTTCAGTATGAGCTGAATATCAACTCAGCACTTCCAGTGTGCACTACATCTTGAATCTTGCAGCAGCGTGATGGCAACTCTAGGCTGTGCTGGTGTGTCCGATCATCCCATCTGTGGTGTCATGTCCAGGCTCTCCTTCTACTGCAACCCTTTGATGCAGTACAGCAACCCTGCAATGAATCAGTCATGGGCATCGGCACTTAAAATTTCACACTTGATCATGCTTAGTACCTTATTATTACTCAACGTCACCTGATTTTCTGGAGACTTGTTGCAGTGCTGTCGATTCAATTGCAACAAACCAGCAGTACATCAGTTAACATTGAGTAATGATCAGGCACTAAACATGATCGACAGCAAGTCCCACAGCAGTGGCATTGAGCAACAGTGTCTGCTCAACAAGTAGACATCAACTCAATGGACAAAGTGTTGAGCAGGCAGCGTTGCACCATGCCACTGCTGAGGGACTCGCTGTTCACTCAATTGCAACGTGTACTTGCTGAGGGGCATGCTAAACAAGCCTTGAAAATGAAGGCTATCCATAACATGCCACAATTAACCACGAAATCTGCAAAGCGGCAATACTTTTCTTCACACTTTAGTGTCGTTCTTTGTATCAGCTTTTCAGTCAATCCAGATTTAATATCTCTAGGTTGGATTATAGCTTGCTATTGCTGCTAGGTTCATGTACATTGGAGATGCACAGATCCTCCACGGCATGTCGGCCAGTGCTTTCATAGCATAGTGCAATTCATCAACCAATTGTATTGTACTGCGGCATATCTGGCTTGCATGCCGTGGATTTGTATGTATGTTGCACATAGTTCATTATGCAACAGCTGCCATACTTATCATCAACATGAAACCCTAGCTGACTTATTACTTGCCCTCTGACATAGCTGCGTCATTTCAACCCAAACCAGTTATCCAACCCAAACAGGACTTTGCCATGCTGCCCTTTTGAAAAACGTATCACCAGGGTAAATGCTCGGCTTTTGTTGTCAGCAAGACTGCTGGCGCACACGTACAGCTCAGCCTAAAGCTGTTCCACAATGTGATAGTTCACATGGCTTCGAAACTGAAATCAGCAGTGACTTGCTGAGTAGTAATAATAACCATGCTCCAATCTTGCAGTGGCATGCAAGCTTGAGTGATGCAAATGCACTGCAAGCATTATATTTTGTTGAGGTGTTGCAGCTGCCTCATCATGCCATGGTACAATAGCAGCAAACATCAGCTGTGTTGTGCAGTTGACTCCTGCGTTGTTCCAGACTGTTCATGAGGTCAAGACTGAGTGTACAACATGTTCATACCATCCGGGAGGCCGATGCCTGGGCTGCCTGCATCAAGTGTTGCTGCTGTTGCTGCGCTTTCTGCAGATTCTGTTCCTGCAACAGCATGCATAGACATCAGCAGCAAGATCAACAGCTTATGACTACCAACCTCAATCCATGATCGTTGACTCATTATTAGCTCGTTGACAATACGGAAACTGATGTAGTTGCCGCTGTTTTAGCTGCTGGATCAATAGCTGCACCAGCATGCACTGACGTCAGCAGCAAGATCAACAGCATGTGACTGCCTTTTTAGCTGTCACTAAGTCATCACGAACAAACCATCATCAGATCAACAGTGGCCTGTGGCAGGGGCTGCCTGAGATCTTCCGGATCCTGATTGGATGCAGCCTCTGGCTGTGGATTTGAGGTTGATGCCTGGGCTACATCTCAGGCTGCCAGGGCTGCATCTCAAGCTGCCTGGGCTGCATCTCGGGCTGTCTGGGCTGCATCTTGGGCTGCATCTCGGGCTGTCTGGGCTGCATCTTGGGCTGCATCTCGGGCTGTCTGGGCTGCATCTCGGGCTGTCTGGGCCGCATCTTGGGCTACCTGGGCTGCGTCTCGGGTTGCCTCGGCTGCATCTTGGTCTGCCTGGATTGCATCTCCGGTTGCTTGAACAAGATCCCTAGCTTCTGCCTCCTTTGCTTGGGCAGCATTATCCTGTCTGATGTTGATGATCTTCATGCTGAGCATTACCTCCTGTCTGTTTCTCATAATCCGCAAGCTGAGCATTATCATCTCCCGTCTGCTATTTGACGGCCTTGTAGTTATAGCCCCTGGCATCATCATACTGTTCATCATAGCAGAAGCGTGCCTGGCCATCAGACTCATAGCCCATGGGCGATGATGGTCAGGACCAGTCTGGTCACTGGTCCTGACCATAATCACCAGCCTGGACATGTCTTCCAACGCAGTCCTGCTACTGCTGTCTGTTGAGGTCTGGGCAGCATTGACAGCACTTGTTGCTGGCAGCCATGGGCTTGGTTCTTGTGCCATACACAGGGCGCCCACTGGCGCCCATGCTCTTGTACTTGCAAAGACATAGCTGGGCTTTCACCTCATGATCAGTGTAATTGTCTGAGATCAGCAAATCCTGCAGGAGCTGCTTGCTGATATTAGACAACACTGTGATCATGTGGTGAAAGCTATGTAGCATGTGACTGGTGTGCTGGATGGCAGCCTGCATGCATTGCTCTAATGTCTATGGACAACAAGTGAGGTAGCAGATTGTAAGGATCAGAATTAGGGCTGCAAGAGCACACGTGTCAGCGTCTTAGGCACACTCTTTGCAACCAAATGCTTTCTTTTTTCCCCAATCAAGTGCTTGGTTGCAAAGAGTGTGCTGAAGACGTTGACAGGTGTTAACAGGCTCACATCATCATATCACTGCTCTCTTGGACACGCAATGTGGCACCTGTGTCGCAGTCAAACACTCACATCTGTCAATTTAGCACATGCACCTCATTTCACCTGCTGCAGCTGCTTGCTGACAAAGAGAAATGCTGCTGCACATGAATGACTTACCAGTATGTCTCTTGTTGATACGGTGCAGCAGGTTAGGCGGCAAATGGTTAGCACACACTGCAGCTGAGCAACCACAACAGGTCCCGCATTTGGTGGTGCTGTAGCCCAGGCAGCTTGCAAATTCAGGTTGTGCAAATCTGGCTGTTTCTTGGCAGCGGCTGTCACTGTTCAGGTTTGAGTACTTCAGTGTTGCTGAGTCAGTCTTGCCCCCATTGGGTTTATGGTACCAAGCAGCTTCGGCAGCTGATCAGCTCATGAGCTGCATGTGCAGCGGTTTTCCTCAGAGTCTGTACTTAATAGCATTGTGACTACAGACCCTGAGGAAAGACGCTGCACATGCAGCAGCTGCATCATGCGTACGCATTGCACAAGACCTGAATGGCAGCCTGCATGCATTGCTCCAATGTCTATGGACAACAGGTGTAGTAGCATATTGTAAGGATCAGAACTAGTTGTGCAAAAGCACACAAGCATCAGAACTAGGGCTGCAAATACGCAATGTGGCACATGTGATGCCACTTTAGCACATGCAACTCATTTTACCTTCTGCAGCTGCAAAGAAAAATGCTGCTTCACATCGTGATGAATCACTTACCAGTATCACTCTTGTTGATGTGGTGCAGCAGGTTAGGCGGCAAGTGTTTATCACACACTACAACTGAGCACCCGCAACAGGTCCCGCGCTTGGTGGTGCTATAGCCCGGGCCCGGGCAGCTTGCAAAATCAGGTTGTGCAAATCTGGCTGTTCCTTGGTAGCAGCTGTCACTGTTCAGATTTGAGTACTTCAGTGTTGCTGAGTCAGTCCTGCCCCCCCAGGGGTTTCATAACACCAAGCAGCTTTGGCAGCTGATCAGCTCAGGAGCTGCATGTGCGGCCGTTTTCCTCAGAGTCTGTACTTATAACATTATGACTACAGACCCTGGAGAAAGTAACTGCACATGCAGCAGCTACACCATGCGTTCGCATTGCACAAAGCAACCATTTTACATGGTGGCATGCTTCTCAAATTGCACATTCAAATTGGAAGGTTTGACAGGGCATATGTGTGTGACCTTGATTAAGTCTACTGACCAGATGTGATGACACTGCGGTGAGAGCTGAGCAGCCACCACCGTGTATGTGTTATGTAAGTGGACGGCATTTGACCATGCAAGAGAAGGTCCACTTTATAGACTGGAAGGTGCGGCAGTTGCAAGCATTAAAGTTCACCAAAGTCTACAGTGACTGAGTCAGTGTAGGCTTTGGTGGAGATTCATGCTTGCTATTGCCAGCTGTATGTGCTCCTGCCAGGTCATGCCAGACACGTCCTAGCAAGCCAGCTCTGTGCTGCCTATAAGAATGACCCTTGGCCATGCCAGTGTACAGCACACAGGCGCACAAGATACTGTGGTACACCACCAATTCCCCTGCATCCTCAACACACTGTGTATGATGTCAATCACTTGCATTGAGGACTTGCAGCTCGTCCTAGTCCTGGTAAGGGTGACAATGCACAGCCATGGCAATATGGGAAAAAAGTTTGTGCTTTTCACCAACTACAATGGGAGCCTCCTAAGACGGCAGCCTGGAGGCCAGGGTGTGACTCTGGTGATGGCCCTTAGTCTGGAAGTGGCATCTACATGTGTACAGCCTGAGGGTGGTATTCCAGGGTCACACCCCCGGGGCTGAGAATGCCATCAAGCAAAACGCTGCTGACTTTGAGGGCAGCTCAAGCTGCGGGTAGTGACGCCTTTTCAGGTGGTGCAGCACCACTTCAGCTGTAGAGGGGAACCTGCCTGCAGCTGAGGAGCTCTCAGGTTTAAAACGCATGCAGCTCAGCTTAGTCAACAATCTTGCATACAAGGACACCTCTTGCCAAGACAGGCTGTGTCCGTAAAGTGACAAGTTGAGGGTGGCTGCATTGTGCTTTTGGCAGCGCTCAAAGCGCATGTCATCACACCCTTGTAAGACATTCCATTGTACACTGATGTTCAGAAGAGTTTCTGATATGCTGGTGTCTGGTAAACAATTTGTTTGACACTGCAGCTTGAGACACCTCCTCAATATATATAGCAAAGATCCACTTTATGCTGTTGCCAGCAATGCCTGGTGTCTAAATACAACCCTAAACATCTCACTAGCAGGGTTGTCTCTGTATTGCAGGAAGGTGTCATTTTTTTGGACTGACTCCTTGCACCCTCAATCTATGCTGGATAGTCTCATGTGTGCACACACTGAGTGTGTGACATACTCTTTACATCCTAAGCATCCCAGTGACAGCTGTTATGCATGCAAGACAAACATGGTATGTGTACACATGTGTGCAACCTAGGCTTGTACTGAGATGATACAGATGTCACAATGTTCCTGCAACTGTAGCTTGCAGAAGCACAATGAGATAATCACATGTTGCAAGCTAGCACTCAGGAGCATTGCACAAACAGGTTGTGCAGACTCTGGAGCTGTGCTAGGTGTCATTTGAGTTTGTGGTTGTGCTTCACTCAAGTGAAGCACTAGCTCAACTCCAAGTGCATCTGCCACAACTCCAGAGACTGAAGTAGCTCTTGTACTTGTACACCGCCATGTGTGCTAGTAGCCTGCAACAGATTGGTCATGGGGGACTCTCATCACCTCCACTTTCAGCTTGTGGCCTGACAGATCATGCAAACATGTCTAGCAGGCATGCTCTGAAGATCTGTGCTCTCTTTCAACAGGTATGTGCTCTCTGTCAAGAGGGCGTCTTGATATGCTGGTGTATGGTAGCTTGGCAAGGCACAGCTGCTGCGCTGCCACTCATGAGCAATGCTGTACAAACAAGCCTTGTTCTAGCTACCAGACGCTCGGGTGCGACATCTGCTTGGTTATTCCCTTCAGGACCCCTAGCGAATACTGGCTATTGTTTTGATGAGTTATGCTAGCTGGCATAACACCCGTTGCACCCGTTTACATCAACTGAAGTGCAAATGCTTAGCTCTATAGATGCTTGAACATGTTGTGTTACTTCTTGCTTTGATGAGAGTTGCACATTTGTACTCAACCATGATGGCCGGGGGACACACACACACACACGCACGCACGCACGCACGCACGCACGCACGCACGCCGGCCTGCTCAGCTCAAAGTGCGCAAGCATGCTCCCCTGCTGCAAGCTTTTACGCCGCTTCTTGACTTACAGCCAGCAGGACTAACATCACATCTGATGAAATCTAATATCATTACTGATATCAGTGCTTAACAGGTGTGCTGTTGACCCTGTTGGCAAAATCATGTATATTGGGTTCATTCATAATGTGCCAAATTTTAATGTGCCAGCAGAATTCTACATGCACTTGTTAAAGCAATAATATTATGTCCAATTGAACTTGCCTTGCAAGCACTCAACTGTTTGTAATGAACAACTCTCGGAAGCAATGCATTGCTGTTGCTGTTATGCAAGTGATACATAGTATCTGTAAGCTACTGAAAGTTTCATATGATTGAAGGTACATGAAGACTAAAGACTTGATGACCTTGTAGCAGAGCTGAGGCGCAATGCTAGTGTTTCAGGAGGCTAATTTCCGGCATTGTTACAGACCTTGTCATCTGACAAAGCGCATTACTCAATCCAGCATTGCTTTTGCAACTGAACATGCTGTTGTGACAGCAAAATGTGTCAAGTCAGATATCACAATAGGTGGTCACGTTTGTGCACAGACTCTTGATGAGCAATTGACTCAACTCATGGGTGCAGTCGAGACAACAGGTCTGCACCTAGGTGCATAGTATATTTATATGCCCTGTCAAGCTTTTCCTAAGCTAAGCTGATGCACAACAGAGACACTGCAGTGCAGCATGATCTTCCAGGACAGTGTAGAAGACCATGTGATGCAAGCAATGTCATCTGCAAATAAGAATAATGTTTGGGACACCGGTGGGCCCACCTGATTCTGTACAGGCTTTCATGTAGTTGCAACGGTACCGCTAGCATACTGGTAGCATTAACTGCTTGTGAGTGCCTCACAGCAAAGGCAAGCACAAATAAAAATTTTTGTCCACAAGCACAAGCATACAGAGATGAAACCTTCCGCACTTGTGTTGATCTTGCATGCCTACGTATCGCAATTCACAAATGAGCCTTGAAGGAAGCCTTGACAGTTGGCCTTGGCGACATCAGGCAGTAAAACTTGCACTGCTTGTTTTTGGGATGCAAGCAGTGTCTGCATGCACAGTGGCAACACCTACAACTTGAGCCTTCTGAGCTATGTCAACTTACATCCTATGTAGGCTGCAGCTTCCTACTCAAGAGTTTGCTTCATGGCTAGGCTGCAGCTGTGTCAGCGTGAACTACAGACTTACTTTGGTAGTGAACATGCAGGCGTTGTGCAGACCAGACATGCTGGTCATTAATCAATATTGATGACGCATTCACATGCCTGTGAGTGTGCTTGAGCTTACGTCGACTCCTTGTAACCTTAAGAGCATGAAAGGTGCAGCATGTCTCATATCCAGCATCCCGGGATGCATGTATGCTGACCATTCTGATTTGATTCTCAGGCTGTGGAGCACATGCATATGCGTCAGGGTCTGAAGGCCCAATCTACTCTTAAAATCTGCGCCTGATATGCGCGTTGACTTGTTGTACCTTGCTTGTCAACGACTTGCAGCAGCTAGCTAGGCCAATGGGAATATAAGGGGCCGCTTGGTGCCTCACAGGTTGAGTTCGGGGAGCTATGCGTGAAGCAATATGTAAACTTTGACCAGCAGATTAGCAGCAGTGCTTCCTTCACGTCTTTGTAAGCAGAAAGGCCCTGTGCAAGTGGATTGGCAGATGCAGTTACAACGCGCAGTACATTCTACCATGCAAATCTTGCCAGAACAGCCGCTTGTGCCTGCAATTTGTCCTTTGTTTGCAATCACGCGCTGCCCCACTACAAGGCTGTATGGTTTGATACATGGGACTGACGATGGGGTAACTCGTGTAACAGCCATTCCGATGACTAAATCGCTAAATAGCTTATCATTTGGGACCCCCGCTCGATTTTGTCCATGCTGCGTCTGAACGGAGACAGCTGGGAAAGAACGTCCGGTCTCGACACATCGCCGATTAGATTTCACCTTGTGGTCAGCAGATGTAATCGGCTAGAAGCGTGAGCCAGCCTCTTGCATTGGCTGCTCACGATAGGCTTGCCGTTGGGTCAGAACCGGGATCTTGACATCCAGCGGGATGGAACGCCTGCATTCGTCCGACGAGGACTTGTTCAACCTGCCCCAGGATGACCTTGCCGAGGCATTTGGAACGCCTCCCACACGTAACAACAGCATCAAGCCGTTGCGAAAGCTGTCCAGTAAGCTTTTCTATGCGCTACCTAAGCAGCTCAATTTTGCGCCTTTGTACCCTCAAGGTCACAAACTTTGTTGAGTTATGCAGGCAAAAAGAGCAAGAAGATGGAGAGGGAAGGTACTCAAGCTCAGAAGGACAAGCAGGCAATTTCCTACTTAAACTTGCACTTTGCATGCCTAGCTTGTACAGCCCTGACGATACTGTCGAGCTCATGTATTATTTGCATGCAGGAATTGATGTTGACTCGGCGGCAGAATGCCAAGTCCCAGGCTCGTAAAGATGCTAGAGCATTCAAAGAGCTGGACACCACTCTGCAAGTGTTGGGGATCAATGGCAAACAGGCTGCTGTGGAGCCTACAGGCAATGATTTGCAGGCATCACGCAAAATACAGAGGGCTGTTTCTGAGGCCAGCAGGTACATCTTGCATTGCAGCCTCAAGCTGTCATGTCATGGAGTCAATGGAAATTCATGTATAGCTCTGTTCTAGCAACACATGTCAGAAGTGCTGCTCATCTACTTGGAGTCTTGTCTTCTATACCTCAGACACTTGTTGATGTGACTTTATGTTTGCAGTGAAGCAAGTGAGGTCAGCAGCCGTGTTGCTGTGGTGCACCCTCCCAGACCACACAGGGTGCAATCCTCTCAAGCGCTCAATGGGCCAAAAGCAGCACCGCCTAGGATCGCCTCATCTCCAGTCTTGCATGACTTTGCATCACCACCAGCACTTTCACAAGGTCAGCACGATCGCAATTTCAGTATCTCATGGTGCAACTGCCTTGTCAGCTTCTCACTATCCAGCATGCCACATGTTGTCCCTGCAGTCATGGCAGGGAGCAAGCTTCACCTAAGCATCCCTTTCAGCGACAGCAGCTTTACTTTCAGACTCAGTCATCCTGTCAGCATGACAATGATTTTGTGACAAGCCTTGGCCTCTCTTTTTTTACAGCTTATACGCCTGACTTCTGACAGTTCATGATCCCTCATGCATGCTGTGTGGCTGGCTTGCTTTCAAAATAATGTTAGTGAATTTAATCTCAATGATCATAAGTCTCATTCATTCTCATTACAGGCGTGCTGCGAGACAGAAGTGGTGAGTACTCAGGTCATAGCGATCTGTCAGATCTGCTGAATGCTCGGCAGGAATGGCATGCTGTGCTGGATGATGTTTTGGAAGGCACTCATGAAGATCTGGAAGCCATCATGAGTTCAGCCAGGTCAGCAGCAACCGCCAAGACAGAGTAACAGCTTGCATTCACACAATTTCAGGCATCCACTGTTGCCGGGACAAGCACAAACGTGTGTCATGCGACTTGAACAACAATACTGCTCTTGCCTGCTCCTCATGCTCTGTGCTTTCCATGGCCTCTGTTGTGCTCAGCCAATTCTCTCTGACAGTGCCTCAATGCAAGATTTGCTGCTCGATCCAAGCCAGACAGTTAGACGCAATATCTCTCATGTGCTGCAGTTCAAAGGCGCAAGATCTCAGGGAACAGCTGATAATGTGGCAGACGGCCCCTGAGGGCACTTGGCAGGCTCGGCAGCAGCGCCTGGACTGGCTGGGTTTGGCCATGTCAGATGCCAAGGAGATGTTTCTGGGCCTAAGGCGTCACTGGAATCTGCTGGAGCACCAAAATCGTATCACTGAGGCAGTGGACATCATGAAGGTGTGGCATACTCTGAGTCTGATCACTAGAGCCTTTGTGGTTGACTGCTTCCTGTCACTGCAAATCTTTATGATACCATCAGGTGAGCAGTGCACACTTCAGTGTGGCATTGCCATCTTACTGCTCACATGCATGCTGGCACAGCTGACCTGACCGTACTCTGTTTGCAACGCTTTTCTGCATTTCCTTTGCACTTGCTCTCATGGCGTACATGCATCCTGGTTGCCAAACCAAACCTGTCCATCAGTGACCACACTGCAAACTGTGCCATGCTTCCTGCAGGATGTGACTCAGGAGTTGAGCGGCATGGCTACGCTCTGCTGTGATGCAGTTGCTGAGGGACTGCGCACAGTGCCGCCCACATCATTAACAGACCTGAGGGAGGGCTTCAACATGCAGCGTACCATGCTGCACATGGTCCTGAAGCTGCACCACCGCATCACTACGGGGCTTGTCACCACCAATGGCCCTGCCCTAGGGCAGTCGCTGGGCCCACCTGCCCTGGAAGTGGTCATCGCTGGCTTTGAGGCTACCATGCGGTTACAGGAAGCTGTATTGTGCCCTGACGCTCTCGCCTGCGGCCTTGGTGAGTTCACGACTGTATGGTTTTGCACACATGGCAGAAATGGTCGTGAGCCAGTGTGACCCAGTCTATGACAATACCTTGACGTTCAGGAATAGAGCAAGAAGCTGTCCTGACAGCTTCCTGATCTGCGCACAACAGCTTTGTGCTTTTTGTACATGACAAACATGTATACAGCATGTGTGATGTATGACAGACATGCTGTTTCTGTGCTGTGTGTTTGACCAAGCCGTCTGATCCTCCCTGACTGCAGCACCTTTCCTGCTGCAGACCACACGAAGCAGCAGACAAGGCTGACTCCCATAAGATAGGACTGTTGCTGCATATAATCTGTATATAATCAGAGATACCGTGGATGGATGTGCTGATACGTCGAAAGCCAGAATCTTGAAGCACTTTTTTCATTATGCACAATTTTGCTTCATGTTATTGCAACTTACGCGCAATTTTACTTGATGATACTGCAAATTTTGCACCAACCTGAAGGTGCTGCTTGTTGCAGGGGGGCGCAGCGCGCACGAGACCAATGTGCGGGCCAGGCAGCTGCAGTCCTGCTGGGAGGAATGCCAGCATGCCACACACGCCATCACCTCCACCTGGCAGAATCTACGCGATGAGGCCCACCGGTACGACCACGTCTGATTGACAGCATCACAGCATCCATTATGTTGCTGCGCGTGCCTGGTTTGTTGCATGTGCTGCAGCTGCAGATGTGCAAGCTTGCAAAGCTGCATAGGGCACTTCTCTGCACATGTGACCAGTGTCTTGCTCTGCTGATGATGTCACACATGCTTGATAGAGGAATGATGGGCCTGAACTTTGGCAGCTGTCGAACATAGCAAGTGTACATTATCTCATATTACACTTCTTGGCAGCGGTTTTGAGTGTGTGTGTTGTCGTTGGTGCAGGGAGTGGTGCCAGGTGTATTTGAAGGCAGCACGGCTGGCAGAGGCCATGCAGACTGCTGTCACGCCAGATCAGCCCAACTCTCGCAATGACAGCCCAGATGCGGAGATGGGCATTTCTCATGGTACGTCAATCATGTGTGCAACATAGGCCACTGGCATGGTGCACAACTCTCCTCATCTTTGCATGTGCCCCGGTGCGTGATTCAAAGGGGTAGCAAGTCGTGCACTGCATGAGCATGATGTCCAGCTCACACGCAATCACGCAAGCGTGACAGGGCTCCAGCAAAAGCTGGGAACTGCATACTGATGTTGCTGATAACACAGGTGGAGGTGTATGGGGCAGAAGCCCCACATCAGAATGCTGTCAGGCGCCATCTGTTAGCGATGAGGACCTGCAAGCACAGGCTTGGTTCCCAGGGACACTCACTGTCATGCTGCACCTGGCTGACCAGGCTGCAACCATTACTCTCAATGAGTCCTGTGAGTCCATCCTTGTACTGCTACTCTGTATCGCAACCTGCAGACCAAGCGTAACAGAGTGACTTGTGAGGCGGCTCTGCTGCTGTATCTCCTTAGTGGCAGCCCTGTTCTGTTACATCAGTGCTTGTCCGCAGCCTCGCGCTGCTATCATGATGATACATTGCAAGCGCGCATGTAAGCATGGTGTTGCATACACAAGCAGCTCTCTGCTCCCTAAGCCGTGTCTGGCTTTGTAGGTCTGGTGGAGTTTGAAGGGGAGGAGTACATGACGGAGGCACCTGCAGAAGCTGAAGAGCTGATTGACAGCATGTCTACTGCCTTCTACTCCTTGGCAGCCACCGGCACCGTCAGGGTCGGCCGTCTGTGCAAGGCGCCTCAGCTGCTGGCGTGTTGGGCTCTGGAGCTTCTGGAAGAGCAAGCCTGTCATGTGAGTCACGCTGTGCTGTGTTGTGCTGTGCCGTGCCCTGCTGTGCTGAGGACGCATTGTTTGTCTGCTGCTCAAATGTGCTCTACAGTTAGCGCATGGCAGCAATGATGTGAAGATGGTGTTCCCTTCATTGCAGCAGTGCAGGTTTGCTTCAGGATTACAAAGAAGGCTCATCAAGGAACCTCCTGTATCATTGCAGGCTCTGATGTTTGTGCGTGACTTGGATACATCCCTCCTGGGGCAGAATGAACATGGCCTGGAGCAGTTTGATACCCTGAGGAAATGCACAGATGAGCTGGTCAACGCCATCCTGCATGTCAGACAGCTGCTTAAGCGCCGCAGATTTGAAGGTGAATGTGCCACCTTCTGTGTGCATATTTGTCCCATGCTCTTTTGCTGGTCATATCTTCAGTAAGTTCTGCCAAAACTTTGCTTCAACCCTTTCTTGTTCTGATTCGTTTCTTCCATAGCAGAGTTCAAAAGTTGCTTGCATTTTGGTTGTGTTTAAGTGGCAGTGCATCTATCTTACACATGTCTGCTGCTGAAGTAATGTGCGTCTGTGCAGCCCCTGACATGCCAAAACCAGCCGGCCTAAGGGCCGCTAGGCCTGGCCCCTCAGCTAAGCCCAGCATGCACCCTCGCACCGCATCTTCATCAACTGGAGTCCGTCCCTCCAACTCAGCCTACCCCTCCCTAAATGGCCCTTCCAGACCACCCCCAGCTCCTTCAGCCAAAGCTGCAGCTGCCCTTTACAGGCAGCAATCCTCAGCACTCACCTCACGCAGCTCTCAGCTCACTGCCAGCTTGAAGGGCAGTTCAGTGAGCACACCTTCTGGCAGGCCTTCTACTGTTGTTGCCTCCAATGGGCAGGCACAAAGGGCAGCAGCCCCCACTGATGCTGCCCTCAGACCAGCTGATGGAGTCACTCAGCAAGCCAGACCTGTGCTCAGCGCACATGGGTTCCAGCCTTTACCTCGGCAAACAGCAGATCAGTCTGCGCAGCCATCTGCAAGCCATGACTCCTCAGCACCGGCTCAGCCCCTAGCTGACCACACATTGGGCGCGTTGGCTTCACAAAGAGGGCAAGGGACAGCACAGTCTGCTGGGCAGCAATCCACAGGCACTGCAGATGCAACCAGCGGCCCTAATGAACCTGCACGAGCCTCATATGCTAGTAAAGTGGGCATACTTGCTGATCCTGACAGCAGCACACCAGCTAGCACCCAGGGCACGTCTCGACACAGAAGTAGGCATAAGCATCACAGCAATAGGGGCAGAGGCAGGGGCTACGGCAGACACCGGCCCCATGTTGAAGCTGCTGAGGCAGCTTCCTCTGAAGCTGCTGGTGTTGCTCAGGACAGCAGTGGGAGGGAGCAACCTGCTGCGCTTCAGGCCATTTCTCAGCAGCAGAGCCCATTTGCTTCTCAGAAGTCTTGGTCGTTTGGGCGACAGGCAGAAGCTGCAACTGAAGCTGCAGCATCAGCTGCTGACCAGAGTAATGCCCAGATGGAAAATGGCGCAAGGAATAGTAACGCTCAGCCTGGTGCCTTGTCAAAACAGCAGCAGCAGCAGCACCCTCCATTTCGAGATACACAGACAGGATCTGGAAGTCATGACTGCAGTGACGATGAAATAGTTTCCCAAGGAGGTGCAGAGTCTTCTCTGGGGACAGAGAATTATGATCCGAGGTTGACTCATGAGAAAGCCAGGGCAGCCTCTGGGCGAAAGGCAGCTGCTGCCAGCAAAGACCTGCTGGCATCCCCTTTCAAAGCCATCAACCTTGACTCCATGCCATCCTTTGCCAAGCCTCTGCCAGCCTCAAAGACCAAGGAGTTCCCTTCTAGCAGGTCCTCTGGTCAGCAGCTGGCAGCTCCCATCCAATCAGACGGCGGGCGCTCTTCCTCTCAAGCCCAGCCAGCTGGCAAGCCTGATCAGGCAAAACCTGCATCCCCAGATGCCCTCAGGGAAGAGGGCAGTGAGCGTGCAACCGCCCCTCCCAAGGCAGCTGACACATCGGGTTCTCAAGCGCCTGCTGCCGAGGGCAATGCCAGGTCCAGCCCTCCAGCTGCCAATGGCTTGATCCGGCCCAATGGTCTGAACAGGCAAGGGCAGTTGCTCTGGGAAAAGGCACATGCTCCCACCAGCCCTAACACACCACTAGCTCTGCCAGACTCCTCTGAGTTGAGCTTCAAGCAGAGCGAGGCTTTGCAGAGCAGTGGCTGCAGTGACAGTGGCTTCAGCCTGTTGTGGGATGATGATCCTTTCTGGCAGGTCAGTGATATCACTTGGTGGCGTTTGTGACTTTTGTGTGTGTGTGTTTGTGTGTCTGTGGGGTGGTGTGTTGGTGTTGCAATTGTAACCATAGGCACAAGGCTAGGCTGTCTTGATTTGCATGTCTTATCACAAGTTTGAGTGCACAGAGGATCAGATGTTATCTGCCTGCCTGCAGTTATGCTGGGAAGAAATCAAGCCGACGCTGGTGACTAAGCTGGGGCAGGGCAGCTTTGGGCAGGTATATGAGGGCTGGTACCACAGCGCCCCCATGGCCGTCAAGATCATTAATGTGGATCGGTGTTCAGGTACAGACCCCTTGCACACCATATCTGGCAAAGGCTTCCTCCAAGCAATCCCACCTGCATCTAAAAACCTCACCATTGCAATGCAGCGCCTTTTGCACTGATTCCTGAGCTTGTTGATCACCTCACTGCAAGCATGCCAAACCATGTCTGCATTGCAGCAGCTTCAGCTCTTTGTTATAGCCACTCAAGCTCTTTGTGGTAGCCACGCAAGCTGTTTGTAATAGTCACCCTAGCTCTTTGCAGCAGCCACCCAAGCTCCACGGCTGACATCAGCTCTTCTGCACCAACACTCTTTCATACGCTTGCTGAATGCAGGGCTGAACACGCGAGCTTTGCAGCTGTTCAAGGAGGAGGTAGACCTACAGCGCAAGCTGTCTTTCCATCCCAACATTGTGCGCTTCATTGGAGCCTGCTGCCAGATTCCTCGCCAGCTCATTGCTGAACCCACAGGGCAGCATCAGCATCCCCACTTGCAGGTGACTGCCTGCACTCCTTACTGTAAAAGTTGATACATGCATGTGTATGATTGTGGGTGTAAAAATGTTTTACATATATATTTTACAAAATATTTTACATATATATTCACATATATGTGGGTATTACATATATATTCACATATGTATATTTACACCCACAATCGTACACATGCATATATGTGCGTAGGTATATATACATATATGTGGATATCCAGAAATACTTGCAGTGCTGTCCTTGCTTTGCCTGATACCTCACATGAGGGTCACTTTCAGCTGGTTTCACTGATCATGTGCGGCACAGCGAGGGAAAAGCAGGCTGTGTGTCTCTTCCTGCACCACAATCATCACTGTCAGTCCATCTGTCAATCTTGCCCCTGCAACTTTGAGCAAAACCTGCATCAAAACAGACAGTGCCCACAGACAGTGCCAGCAGACAGTGCCAAAAACTTCCAGCACTATGATTTTGTGCAGAGCACAACTCATCAAGCGTCAAAATCACAGATTTCCTGCTCTCAGGACAGAAATGGTCAACACTAAAACTGTCGGCTTGCAGGCCATAGAGACAGACATGTGTGGAGTGACGCTGGCCATTGTGATGGAGCTGTGCCGCCTGGGCAGCTTCTACAAGCTCATAGAGCAGGCTCGCCGCGTGGCTCACCTACCTGTGGAAGTGCGCACTGGCGCCCGCTGCCCCTCCACTCCCGAGATGGCCAAGGCCAAGGTAACACCCCTTTTTCTTACTCTCTTTCCCGATTTTCCCCTTGGTTCCTAGCTTGTTACAGTGCAACAACAGCATTGTTTGAATAGCCCTAAGGCATGCAGTGCTTGATGAAGTGCAGGGCCCAGTATGGGTAAGACAAGGGTGTTGCTGCTGTGCATCAGGCTTGCAGAACAAGCACAGACACAACAGGCTGTAATGGCATTTCAGAAAGACTGCAGACTGAACACAGCACGAGTCAAAGCTTGTTTGCAGCATGCCTTCTGGCGCTGTGTCTAGTCTGAAGTTCATCGGTTGTGCCAGCATAGTAGATGGGTGTATGAATGGATCACAGGAGAGGGCTTGCGTGTACATCTGCACTCATTCTGTTATCAAGCATTCGTTGATTCATGTTGCATCTGCACTATTCTTCTGTTCCATCGTTTATTCATTCATTCATTCATCCATTCATTCATCGATCCATCCATCCATTCATTCAGCAGTCGTCCATACTTTGCACCTGCACTCATTCATTCAATCATTCTGCACTCATGTGTGCACCTAGCAGAGCCTTCCAAGCCGTGTATGTGTGTGTGTGCGGACAGGCCTCACCAGGGTTCCGGCTGTACAACCAGTGGTCCATCAGGCTGGAGCTGGCGCACCAGGCCGCAGCTGCCGTGGAGTTCATGCACAGCCACAACGTGGTGCACCGAGACCTCACCTCCAACAATCTGCTGGTCACCGACAAGTGGGAAGCCAAGGTACATGCTCCACCAAAAGCTCATCTGAATCTGCTCTGTGCATTGTGAAGTGTCTGTTACTGTGTGATGACGCTTCATTGCATACATGAGATGTGGCATATTACAGGGTGCTCACTCATGAGCTGGCGTACCTAGCTCATCATGACCTGGAAAGCACTAAAAATATTATTATTATCATTATGATTACTTTGATTATTGTTCATCACTGTCAGCTGTACGCCTTGTACCAAGGGGAAATTCCCAGCAAGAGCAAGCAAAGCTTGTCCTCTGCAAGCCAGCACAAAGTACAACCTTTGCACAGTGTTCACTATAACATCATCTTTTACACATTTCTTCATGCCACATGCATTGGCTGTACAGGTGTGTGACTTCAACCTGGCCAGAGCACTGAAGACAGACACAGTGGAGCCCAGCGCCACACTCAACTCCCCGGCCTGGAGTGCGCCTGAGAGGCTGCAGGGCAAGCGCTACGGCAAGTCAGCAGATGTCTTCTCCTTTGGAGTCATCCTGTGGGAGCTCATCACCCTGGGTAAGTTCTTCCCTCATCATGCACTTCCAAGTTATATTTTTAAGCCAGGATGTTTTGATGAGTCACAACTGAATCCACACCTTAGACTGTAAAGTACTGAATGCAAGGTTGACGACAGTTCCTGTCCGGCGTTCTTACTGCCTAGCAGCGATGGCTACTGTGTGCTGATCCACATTCTCCTTGTGTAAGCTCAATGTGCCAAAGCATGACCAAGATGATGCTGGGTAATGTGTCCCAAGCATCTGCAATGGGGATGGCATTGGCTGATATGTATTTGTGTATGTTGCTGCAAGTGTTTGGTTACTTACTTTTGGTGCCTCACATAGCTCAGCAAAAAGGGGGAAACCCTCAAATGGCTGGGAAAAAAGGTGGGAAATTAAAGGTCAACTGTGGATGTGCAGGCGTTCCTTGGCGTGACATGGCAGAGGATGGGTCTGTGGATGATGGGCGTGACAACTTCTACTATGTGCTCAACAATGTCATCACAGGCAACCACTTACCCTGCCCCTTGACCGTGGACCCTATCTTGCCCGAGCTGCCTCAGGTAAACCTTTGAGTCAAGCTGTTGCAGGCATGTACACGATCAGAGCATTGTAGCTGACACCTGATGACGCCATTCTCCCTAACATCAGAGCTTGTGCAGGCATTCAAGCTTCACAATGTGTTGCTGATGCAGCCTGCATGGCATCCCCCTGGAGCTGCATGTGTTGTCAGGTCAATCTCCTCTGTGTCTTGTGCTTGCCCCTTGTTGTGGTGCTGACTGTGGACTGTGTGGGCATGCAGTTGGTCAAGGTCATGGAGGACTGCTGGAATACTGAACCAGACAAGCGGCCTACCATGGCGCAAGTAGCGCACAGCATGCACAGCATTGCACAGGCAGTAAAAAGGCGCGCCAGAACAGAGCACCAAAGTCGGGCTACTCTTACCAGTCCCCATGTGTAACTTGGGCTTTGAGAGATTTGTTGCGTCCCGTGCACATCCCAGTGGGGGATCTGTTGGGTTGCATGTTGTGTTGTGAGACCATCAGTTTTGGGTGTGTAGTGTATTCTTACCGAGAGTCCCTTCATTTATTGCCATTATGATATGGTACTGATTGGGGTTTGACGACCTCTGTGTCCTGTCTTAGTAGTTTCTAGTCAACAATTACTCGAGGTCAGTGTTTGAGCTTTTTCTGTCCCAGATTTGTCATTACGGTTGCCCAGTTCACACAGCAGGCTCATGATATAAGTACTGACACACTGACTCGGTTCATACCTTGAAGTATACATGTTTGCTAATCTGCAAGACAAGGTCATGAGTATATGAAACATGAGGTTGTCAGCTGATATTCACCCGATACATTCAAAGGTTTCTGCTGTAGCAATTGTGTTGTAAACTTCACATACCACAACAAAATCATGAGCTTAAGGCACTGCAGCATGAAGTAAAGCAATGAAATCAACACAGCACACAACTATAATACAAACGTCCCATCTGCATGACAGGTCGTCTCAAGCCAGGCTACTGCTTGCGTAAATTATTCAGACGAGCTTGGAGGTCATCATCAATGCCATCTCCACCCCCTGCTGCAGAAGTTCCTATTGCCTCTGGTTCAGCAGCAACCGCCTGAGCTGCAGCTTGCTTCTGTCCAGGAGCTTTTACCAGCTCAGAGTCCAAATTAACACCAATTTCATCCAAAACTTGACTGACTAGCTCATTTGACTCGTCTTCTTCATCTTCACCCTGGAAAGACAGACCAGTTCAAGACACTGTGCACAACTGCCAAGACAATGCAGGGAAGTACTGAAGGCTGTAGGTTCTTGTCAAAGTCCCAGCCTTTCCATTCAGCTTTGCGCATGCATTCTGCAGACACAGGGGCAGGGTTGATGACCAGCTCAAAGGAATGTGTATTGTAGCACATGCAGATGCAGATCATGCAGACTGTGACTCACAGCTGACAAGACAACTCCTGTCACATGAGCAAGACATATCAGCCAGCAAAACACAACGAGGGTGCTTGCTGTGAGCCGCGCATACTTGTCAGCGTAAGCGCCAATACTAAGTTGCTAGTGCTGTGCATGAGATATGCTGCAGTGAAGACATGACTTGCCTCAAAGGCATCATCTACAGCGTCTCCCATCATCTCACTGGTCATCTCCATGCGCTCATTCTGACGGTCAAACTCTCGCATGATGTTTGACAAGGCTGGCAGGTTCATTTGCTTGTTCATTGCCCCCATTGCCTGCACACCAGCATTGTTCACTTGCCATGACTGAGCGCTGACAAAACACAAGGGACCGCAGCAGCATGTGAATGAGCAGTGCCTCAGCAACATTGGACGGTGCAGGGTTGGTGTTCAGCAATCTCGGTTGGTGTCATGAAGAGTTGCACAGTGGTCTGTGGATTGAGGATGACTGTATGCTAATCAGCTGGGTTGGTGTTCAGCAATCTCGGTTAGTGTCATGAAGAGTCGCACAGTGGTCTGTGGATTGAGGATGACTGTATGCTAATCAGCTGGGTTGGTGTTCAGCAATCTCGATTAGTGTCATGAAGAGTTGCACAGTGGTCTGTGGATTAAGGATGACTGTATGCTAATCAGCTGGCTTGAAGAATAAGTTTGCATCAGAAACGCAAGATGCAGACAGGTTAGCATACATGCAGCAAATCAAACAAAACTTCATGCGCAAAAAAAGTAAAAATCATCCAGCTTGACAGTACATCCATACCTTAGTTGCACCTCGCATGGCATCAGCCATTGCTTGAGTGGACTTGAGAGTCTGCAGGAGACATGTCAGCAGCAGTCAAAAGCAAAAGGGTTGTGAGTGCCAACAAGAGCTCAGCAGCAAAGCCGGGAAACTTTACCTGTATGCGCAGTGAGACTGCTTGCAATTGTGACTTGAGACCATACATCTTTGTGACTGCATGTCTGTTCCTGACCAAGGATTTGGCCATAACTTTGACAGCATCCTGCATGCAAGCACACTGTCAGCGAAAAACTTGCAATGTGGCGATTTGATATTGATCTCTGCAAGCGCACCATTTGCCCTTGCTTTGCTGTCTTCTTGATCTCAGCTATTACTTTCTTCTCCTGATTCTGTAATGCCATGCGCTCCCGGTCAAGCTCTCTTATAGCTTTGTCCAGCATGCGCTTGTTTTCCCGCAGGAGTTCTGCATGAAGGCCACCCGTCTCCAGCAACGGGTGCGAACATATGCAACCGCAGCTGAGAGTACAAAAGACATGTGTAGCCTCCAGTTCCTGAAATCTCACCCTGCGGGGTCTTCTTCTTGCCAAACAACCAAGACATCTTGACTCGAAAACTGTGTCTCAAGAGGGTTAATTGCAATCAGCCTGACTGACAGGCGCAGCAACGTTAAGTATGTCAAAGATTGCCACTGTCGATTTCACGCCTAAGCTCGATATCACGTGTAAGCTCAGGCGTTTTGATCGGTACTGCAGTGAAGTGACAAGGGGAACGCTGTACGCAGCAGCGGCACCGCGAAGTATGTGGCCAACAGTGTTAGCTCAGACTAGTCGGATGCGAAGACAGTAGTTCAGCACGGTTTGCCCGCACTGCAGCTACAGGGCTTGGGGGTTTCGCCGGTGAGCAGAGGAACTAATGGAAGCTGCCAGCTGGACTCAGAATCCTTCGAAGGGTGAATTTTCGCCACAGCTTGTACGCACTGGTTGGATCTTAGATACAAGGTAAAATGCCAAGGTAAAATTGTCAGCGTTCACTGACAGTAAGTCAGCAACACCTCGCTAGCAGTCAAGGTCCACAGGACCATGTCTGCAAGGCTCAGTGTCAGCAAGAAAGGTACACGAGATATCTAAGCTTGCTTTCTGCATATAGTTTCTTCCCTATCTGGTGAAGCAGTAAAAACAGCAGAAACAACAGAGCAAGCCTTCAACAGCTTATTGTAAGCATGAGAGGAAAGCCTATGCTTTGGGCTTGGAAAATGGGCCAGGCCAAATACAGAACAGACACGAGTTTTCATCAAACTTAGGGCTGTGCTAATTACATTACACACTTGATTTACTTTCAAGTAACTACAGTAGTTAACATTAAATTAACGTCGGGGCTCTGTAAGAAGTAAAATAAGTAATTTATGCTTACATTACCTTGCAGCATGATGCTGCTGAAAGCAGGCAAAATATGCTATATACAAGGAGAATAAGCAAAGCCCTATGCCAGTGCATAGGGTTTTCAAGGGGAAAATTCAGATTTTAGATTTTCAAAACCCCTAAAACTGTTTTGGTAGCTAAAGGCTTGATACATTGGTTGCTTTGTCCTTCAACTTGCTACATGCAATCCTTTTGCACAGAGAAGCCGATTGCCGCCTTCAAAACCAAAAACGGTGAAGTACAGCAAAAGCACGTTAAATAAGTCACGTTAATTTAACGTGTTGTAATGTAATTAAAGTAATTACATGTTATTTACAACATCAGACCCCGGTAATCAGTAATTAGCACGGCCCTATTGAATCAAACTCCTCAACACAGGCCAAGCATAAAAGTACACACTGCAGCTTGATTGTTGCTGTTGAGATCCCTCATACTCAGACTGGATAGCACAGTTACTATATGGCAGCTGCATCTGCTCCGGTTTTAGCACCTCCTTTCTGAGCTTCTTGGGACATGAGCTTACATTGCCACCATGCATAGCCAGTCCATACCGTGGTAGGAGCAAGGGTTACTCCCAGCATGATGGAGCTCACCTGCCTTGCATTCAGGTGCAGCAAATCAAAAGCAGCACCGCCAAACACTGCACTGGCACTGTCTGCAACCTGCATGCATGTCAGAAAACAGGTCACAACAGTTAGTATAAGCAGAGTGCCATCACGATGCTTATGTATCTTTTGCCTGGGACTGAGTGCCTTGTACATGCTCAAGGATCTGGCAACAACCACTGTGTTTTCGAAAAAACCATGAGCCAACCACGACGGATGGCACAGGCAGGGGTACATGCAGTCAACGTCATGTTTCCACCGCCAGGTGAAGCCACAAAAATGCATGCACATGTACAGAACGCCTTCTGAAGCAACATGCAGGGAGCAAGACATACCGTGAAGAGGGCCATCTCCAGAGCCATAACTCGCCCAAGCAGCTGATTGGGGACAATGTACTGTAGCATGAGGGTGGAGTAGATCCACAGCACAGCACTGCCAGCCGAGCGCACCACTGTCGACACCAGCAGCAGCTTTATGTCTGCTGCAAAAACAAGCAGCAGGTAGCCCACCACAAAGCAGTAGAAGGAGGCTGCTGTGCTCCTCAGCAGCTGTGGCTTCCTGCATGGCAAAATGCAAGTCATCATCGATCAGAGCTGGTGTCATGGGCAGATGGGCTTGTCAAAGCTTGTGCACATCTCATGCACAGTGTGCATGATCAATGAGTCACTGGATGGCACCTTTGTCTGATAGGTTGTGTTCCAGCAGAAACAGCTTGCAGCATGTGTGCCCAGTGGCTGATGCTTCACTAAACTCCAGCACTACACGAAGACAGTAATGGCAACAGATGAGACACATGCCACAAACAACACTGACCGGCTGCGGAATGTTACCTTGGTGGAGTAAAGTAGTTGAAGAAGATTGGTCCAAAGAAGCAGCCAACCCCAACAGCAGCAAAGACGAAACCTAAAGTCTGTGATTCGTCACCCAGGGTCTGCATGCTAGGCATCTCACTGTACTTGACTTGCAAGATGTCTGCTGCACCCCATACCAGCGCTCCTGAAAACTTGATGAAACAAAGCACTCCCACATGTCTGCAGAAAGCGTGCCAGGTGTCATCATGAGTTTTCTCATGAAGACTTGTGGAGGCACATCATAACATGCCAGAGCTGGTACTGCGAATGGACCTCTCAGCAGAACTGCCTCAACAAATACAAGGCCTCATACAGGAAATGTCCATCAAGAGATGAACATCAGCTCGCAGACAAAGTGGCGTAATATGAGCATGCTTTTAGGGCTTATGCATATATCGTTAGAACTACAGCATTCACATCTGCACATCTGGCAGCGTCACACCTGTTTTCTCTTTTGGAGATGTAGACTGCCGCCTCTTTCAGAGACACAATCCCCTCCGTGAAGCCCTCTTGCACTACGCTGAGGCAGCCAGTCGTGCTGCTGGACGCACCCTTGGAACTAGCCAGTCTATCCTCTGTGCTGTCAGCTGACTCAAAACGCTGCAGCAGTCTGCTGCTTGCTTCACAATCCTGGCGCACAGATTGCAATCAGACAGAAGCTTAAAGTTTTGCTCGTGCATGCTGTTCACGATGTGGACATGCAGTAGATACTGCTGCTGTGCAGATCAGTGCTGCTGATGTCAAAAGAGCAACGCATGAGCAGCAAAAGCTGGATGACAGCAGCATCAGTGTATGATCTACACATGTCTCTGCTTGCTCATGACATGCAACAAGTGGCACATGCATCAGCTGACCTCCTGCTGATCAAGCATGCTATTATGCTTCTTGCCCAGCGGCTGCAGCTCCAGATGCTGTGAACTGTGACTGCGCAGTGTAGCTGCCTGGTTAGGATCGCTGTTTTCGTCCTTGCCCCCGGCTTGTGCTTCTGGATGGTGTTGATAAGACGTGGTTGCCATGTTATGGGGGCTGTGCAGCGAGATGGACTGCATCTCAGCGTCTATGCTGTTGGGTGCAAGCACTTGTGATACAATGGCCAGCTCTGGAATGGTGTGACTATGGGTTGGGCTGTCTATGGACGCTAGTAGCTGCTCAGCTTCTTCCGCAGCCTCTGCATCATTGTTGACATAGCCATCCTTCTTGAGTATGACCTGTAGGCAGGAATTGCCTCATCTAGTATTTGCTGCGCACATAGGGCATGCCTCGGAAAATTGATATGAAGATCACAGCAATGCCTTCAGCACACATCACCTCATGCTACAGTACTGAATGCTCAGCATCTCAAAACAGGCCACCATGTAAAACACAAACAAATGAGGGCGCAAACTAGCGCTGCTGTTAAGATGTGCCATCAGGAGCAGAGCAGTCACTTGCCCTCTATGGCAACATGGCCCTCAGAGTTGCATGGGCCATTTCATGAGGTGCAGAGTATGTTATGTATGCACAAACACCACACCTGCAATAGTAACACGCATAGGGCTGCGCACAGGAAGGTGCAGCTGTCCAGCACAAAGCACATGGTTGTTCCCAGCTTGGACACCACAGCACCACCTAGGGAAGAGCCAACTGCCACTGTGACTGACCAGGCAAATGTGTCTAGTGTAGTTGCCAAATGCAGCTGCTTTTTGGGGACCAGTTTTGGCTCCAGAGCTCTTCTGGCTGGGTCATAGAAGGTGCTGCTGGTGAATTGCAGGAACAAGAGAACATACATGGCCCTGCATGCAAGGACAAACCACAAACTTGGTGCTCAAATGAGCATGCAAACAGCAAACAGGCTGACCTGCAGAAATGTGGTTGTAAGTTCAAGCAGGAGCAGCAGCAGCAGCAGCAGCAGTCCATGTCTGTGCAGCAGGACGAGCAATCACCAGATGTCATCTGGGCGCTGTATCAGAGCCAGACCCAGAACAATAAACACATTCACCACACAGCTGACAAGCAAAACCTTTGGTCGGTCAATCCTGCAGTAACAAAGCAGGGTTGAGCGCTACTTTGCAGAAGCCTCTTCTGCTGCCAGGAAGTGCTCTGAGCTCCTGCACTGGTTCACCTGTCTGCTACCACACCAGCTATTGGAAACAACAAGAAGGTTGGTAAGAATCGCACAATAAGTAATGCGCTGATCAGCAATCCTCTGCCACCTGCCAGCTGTTCCACAAGGCTGAGTGTCGCCACATAGTTCAGCCAGTTACCAACGTTGTCTATGATCTGCGTGCAGTGGCAAGTCAGACTACCAGCCAATGAGTGCGCCACCGACTCGATGAAACGGATGAAGCAACGAAACGGGTTTGATCTGACCTCGCCAATCCACACTATTGTGAAACCTCTGTACTCTCGAAGCAAGTCATAGTACGCCCTCAAGCTGGTAGAAGCAGCGTCCTCGTCAGAATCCATGATACTGTTTCGAGATCACCGCCAGTATCAACGCTGCGTCTTGACGCCGGCAAGCCTGTCGCCAGCTCCAGATCCGATCGCACTTGGCGAATGCCGGTTGTCACTGTCGTAAGCAACGCAAGCTCCTCTAAACGTCCACGTGCGCAAGGAAGGCGGCAGCAGGCACAGCATGCAACCCTATCGACATCAGTAGCAAATAGTGTCGCGTTTGAACAAGGGACAAGGACTCCCCGCCCCTCTTCGGCCGTGTCTGTCAGCATGGCCAAGGTCGAAACCGAGTAAGCTTGCGAGTTGCTAGCAGACTAGCTATCTTGTGTCAACTATGAAACAGGCTGACCCTGTAATGCTCAAGACAGCGCGATTTGTTTATGTGTGAGAGCCCGTGTGTGTACGCCAGGTGGTCTGAGGATCAAGGTCACTATCTTCTGGTCACTGAGCACTATCAGCAGGGCTGCACAGTGATCAAGGTAACCCGTCATCTCACTTCCAACTCTTTTGAGATCACATAACATGCGGCCTGTAGCCTTTGTGAGCAGCATAGATTATGGGCACCTTGGTAAACTTTTGCAGGAGCCACCCTTGGTTTTCAGCCTCCCTGTCAGCAACTGGCGCAGTCAATGCAGAAGATGTCTTGCCATGCTCCAAACTAAAAAGGCTGTCTACCCTTGTTCAAGGCAAGCCTGTAATCTGATGCAAGGCAAGGCGTCATGGTGTGCACCATGACATGTGTAGCGTGTATTATGAGTTGGCTTGCAGTCATGTTGGCCTTGACCAGGCATGTGTATTCCTGGAGCTTTGTCTACACAGACAAAACATGCAAGAAATACATGGCGGCTGGTGCAGGTGCTTTGGTGCTCATTACTGCTGTACTCGCTGTGCTGAGCTTGACAACGTCAATCATGTTGGCAGTGCAGAGTGCCTTCTGATGCAGGCCAACCAAATCAGGTGAGCACTGACACATGCAGACTGGCTCACGAAGTTACTGGGCTTACATATGCACCTCGCCGGCAATTTGGTGTGCATGGATGTTGTGCACAGGCTTTGTGCAGTAGGGTATCTGCATAAGCCATGTCATGCATACACAGTTACAATCCAGTGCATGACTGTGACAGTGACAAACCCCTTTGAGACTAAGTTCGTGTGCAGATCTTGTGCAGTGAGGCCTTTCATGCGTGAGGCCTGCTTAGCTGCTCGCCTGCTGCACCACGCACAACATGCAGCAGTTGCGTTGGAGTCCAATCAAGAAGCTCTGCTGGACAAACATGGAGCTAGTGGGTGTGTACCACTGCAAAATGTTTTTGGAATCTCAGGACACATGCCGTGTCTGCACAGGGTAGTTGAGCCACAGTGTGCACAAGTTTGTTTGCTTTCAGTTCAACACTCCTGTGCAGCATTCTCAGGTTGCATACACACTCCATCAGTACCCCAGCTAGTGTCATTCTGCATATACCAAGATGCACAATGCAGATTTGGTAGGACAAGTGTGACAGCATGAATGTTTTAAAGCTGAAGGTACACAATCCAAAGCACTTGATGTTGTGCATGCGTTCAGGCAAGAGGCACAGGACCTGATGACCACTGCGGTGGCAGTTGCTACTGCCAGGGCCCAAGCTACTGCTGATGCAGCCAACGTATCTCCATCTCCAGCTGAGCCTGACATTGCAGCAGCCTTGACTGCTGTCTGCCAGGTTGCCACAAATGCCTTAGAGGTAACCTTTGCTATTTCCAGACTCCGGTTGTATCCTATGAGTCTGCCTGAACACCAGGCGGGATTCTGATCATGCATCACCTAGCCCAAGTATGCCAACCATAGCAAAGCCCCCAGCCTTCATCAGCCACCTTGTCTGATGCAATGAGCAGCATGAGAAGGGACCCTTTTGTCCATCATCAGCACCCAATGACCCAAGCTCTGCATCAACCCTTGCAGGGCAGCTGTACTTCTGTACATTCAGGTTGCTGGCTGCTGCACTGTTGCGACATGTTCTGTGGGGATTGTGCATGCTTGGCGTGGTCCTTTGTTGTGATGCGACCCTGCCAGTTGTGCAGCTTCTAGCTCACCAAGAAGCTCTGTGCACCTGCCTTACATTACTTCATCATGTCATTTGGACTGGCTGGTGCGGAGCTACAGCTTTGCTGCCTGCCTGACTGAGGGGCTGCATGACTCAGGGGTTGCATGACTCAGGAGCTGCATGACTCAAGGCCTGCATGACCTGCAGGTGATGCCATGTCTAATAGAGCACTGCATGCCAGGCTTGAAGGGCGGCCCTGCTGGGGTTGGCATACCCCTGGCTCTGTACAGGTAACAAGGCATTGCACCCCCCTCATGCACATATTGAGTCAAGAACCCACAAACACAGGGATGGGACCCTTGACTCAGCCTGAGATGCACAAGCCAGCATCTCTTCACACTGACAACAGATCACAGAGAGTGTCTGCTATCAGACGTATTGATTAACACCTGAATGCACAGGCCTAGCCTTGTTTGATGTGTGCAGTCTGCCATGCAACCAGAGGAAGTTTTTAATGTTTTCATGGGCAAAGCTTGTCATCATGTGATGTTTTCACACCTCTTGTGCTGCATACATGGCAACAGTTGACAGCATAGATGCATGCATACAAATGCTACCTTGGGATTGTTCATGCAAGCTGTCGCATGACTCATGAACATCATTTGCCAAACTGTACTGCAGGCTGACAAGCAAGATCAACCACAGCTGCTGCCCAAATGCTGCATACTTCTTCAAGCCTGACGGCACAGTGGTGGTGCGGTCAATGTGTGCCATGCAGCCCAGTGAGCAGCTCACCATCTCCTATACAGACCTGCTACAAACCCTGGACGAAAGGCAGCAGAGCCTCATGCAGCGCTATGCCTTCACCTGCTGCTGTGCACGCTGCGTGGATGACTCACCCATGCCTGGGGATTGGTTCCTTGATGCTGTAGCTGCAGATGGTGTGCTGCTCCAGCTTGTGACTAGACATGCTGTGCCATGCTTGTACATAAAGCTCTAGCATGCCTTGGTGCCATGCACTGTGCTTCTGTGATGTACAACTGTTGCAACCTGATTTCTGCTTGACAGCTGTACATCAGAATGCATGCTGCAAGTGAGCAAGTGAGCTTGGTGCATGCACTGTCTCACTGAGCCATTGCGTGTCGCTTCTGTATACTTTTCAGGCATGTGTTGATGTTGCCGTGACAAATGAGGTATTAAGATGCAATGCTGAAGGTTTGTCGCTTGTCTTATTGTGCAGTTGGATGCCATCTGAAATTGAGTGACGCTGGTGCTGCGTGTCTGCAGATCTGGAAAGAGCAACAGAGCTGAGCCACGATCTGCGGCGCCTCCTGCGCAGAGGCTCTGCACTTCTTCTTGAAGAGGTACCACTGCCGCCTCAGCACCATGCTGCCGTTCCAGGCAACCTGATCAGTGCTGTCAGGCAGTCATGACAGCTTTGACAAATTGGCATCACTTTTTCTAGTGCTGCTGCTATTCGCGGAGGTCAAGTCTACTTGTTCACTGCCTTCACGCCAGACAAGCTTCTGTCCCAGTACAAATACCTCTGCCATCCCATGTGGGCTTTGCAATTGATATTTTATTGAAGCAGCATTAGCAGCAGTGCTGTGGGGTTCAGCAGCAGAGCTACCATCTGCCTGCTACACCCAGGTCCTATGTGGCTCTGTGAGGCTCCCTTCCTTTGTGCCGGCCCAAACTTCTGCAATGTAGTCTTGTTTCAGGGTACTTTACATACCGGACCCAAGGGCGACACATCTGCTGAAAGAATGATCAAATGAATGAATGAATCCATGCATGAGTGAATGGGAGGAAAGTGCATGAATGAGTGATGAAATGCATGAAAGAACAACTGAATGCATGGTTGAACGATGAATGGATGCAGGGGTCGGCAGCCGCTGCAGTCTGCATGCTGGAGCCAGGCCTGATGCAGCTGACAGGCAGCGGCGTGCACCCTCTTCACAGCTCCTGCCTGGACATCTACACCTGTCTCAGCAGCTCCTGGAGGCTGCTTGCCAGAGGCAATAAGCACAAGCCTTTGCTAGCTGCCAGTGCATATGCCAGGGGGGCGCTGTACACCCTGTTGTTGGCTCATGGCTTGAAACAGCTACTGAATTCAGGTCAGTCCCGGCGTATGCTGGCTCCAGGCTGCCACTGTAGGAGGTTCCCATAATGATTGCCACAAGGCTTACACTTTACTCTCCATAGCATGTGCTTGCGGGTCAGCAGTGCAACAAAAGGGGGCGTGGGAGGGGAGGGGGGAAGTACCTGACTGATGTGTCACCAGCAGTGTGACCTGCAGTCATATTTTGACCGACCCAAGCTTCTGCATATGGCAACGGCACCTATGCCAACTGCCCCAGAAATGTCATAAAATTGCGCAACATTGTGACAAAGGAGTTGTCTATTGTCCACTACCTGGAATAGATCACCCAGGCCACAAAAGCTGACACAGTCACTATTGGCTGGCTGGTCTACTGGTTTCCAGGCCAGATTCTAAGTGATTCATTTTCCCCTTGATACTAGCAGAATCTGATCACTCAGCAGCTACGTTAACAATCTCTATTGACATATTTGCACCTTGAACATGATGAGTTTGACACAAAGCTACATCTCAAACTCAAAAACAGCAGCTGCAGCTTTAGTGTTGCTGGTCTTATGGCTAGGAATCGTGACAGAAGCGGATTTGGAAACCTGACCTACCTCAACAGTGAGCATTGCAGAACGAGGTCTGTGTGTGATGCAGGGGTTGATGGTATACTGCCGCATCATGCACGCCAACTCAGCGATGCTGCTTCCTCCATGTGCGCCTGCCTGAAGATCCTTTTGCAATTGCATCAACCCCAGGCTGATGATCAACCTCCACCCAAGCGTGCAAAGCGCTCTGTAAATGATGACACATCATGGGTATATCATCCAGCATCACAAAAGGGACAGCTTCTGCAGAGACCCCATCCACAGCAGCAGCATCAAGAATGCGCACTGCAGCGACTTCAGCCTTCTGATCATATGCAGCAGCAGCAACAGCAACAGCGTCCTCAGGAGCAGATAGAAGATCCACTGCCTGTGGTGAGCTCTCACAAAGACACAAGCCTGACACAGCTACCTAGCCATTCACAGCCAACACTTGCAGAGGGGATGCCACATATGGCTCAGCCACCAGCAAACCAAGAAGCTGCATTGGAAGGGACCCAAGAAGCTGCGCTGGAAGGTACCCAAAAAGCTGCATTGGAAGGGACCCCAGAAGCTGCACAAGCATTTGGGGACGTTTGGCAGCTTCTCATCAGTGTAGGCACTGCTAGCGAGCAGGAGCTGCATCGCTTGCTGGCTCAGCAATGTAGAGAAGAAGACCTGCAGGCGCCGCCTGACTTCAGACTTGCTGATGAGCTGCATTTGGTCACGCTGGGAGCAAGATCAGACTTCCATGCAGCTGGTGTCTCTCAATCTGGTGAGGATGCAGCAAAGTCATAGCACTCAACATGGGTGTTGAACGCAAAACAATGTGCAGCCTGTCACCTTCAATGCAGCCTCTCATGTGTGCTGCAGCATCCTCGTTGCAAAGATGCGCGTTTGCCTACAAGTATGGAGAGGATACAGTGCTGTTTGACAAATTTCCTTGCTGTGTCGCTCTGCTGTCAGTGCAAAGGTTGCGCATCCGCAGGTAGCACGGCACACACTCAGGACTCTAAACAGCTTTTGCCTTGTATTTTTTAATGCCTGCATCTCATGACTTGTCAGACATGCGGCAGCTTCACTATCATGTTGTGGAGGAAGCTTGCTGTTTGCAGGCTTGGCCATTCTGCGGCCAGTTTTGGCCCAGATGGCAGCAGCTCTTCAGCTAGGTTCCCAACATGAGCAGCAGCTGGTCCGGCTTGCTGCTGCCACCTCTGCGTGCCTTGCGGCAGCTTCAGACGCTCTTCAGGTGATCAATCAATGACTCATCTGCATGCCTTGCCGCAGCTCCAGATGCTCTTCTGGTGAGCAATCGATGAGTCATCTGCAACACTTGAGCTGCCGTGAGACGCTCCATGCACATGCTGACAGAAATCAATCAATCAATCGATAAATTTACATTTTCTGTCTTTAGGACTCACCAGGGGAGTCAACAGACAATAACTGCAAAAAAAACTGAGAATGCTGAGTTTGAATGAAACAAGTCATTCAACGCTGTTTTGGGCCACAAAATGGTCCGAGTTTTGTAGTCAAAAACCTACATCTACATCGAGATCGAAGCCAGCAGTGTCATGTGCTGAAGTAGCATGCCTCTCTTTTCAAGACATCACAAACATACAAGTGCATGCTATCCATGGCCACATGCTTTGTGCACAAAGAACTGGAGAGCTTCCACAGAGGCGCATGGTCGATGCTCACGCCTCACAGTGAAGTATGCATGCATTTTGGTCAGAAATGCGAAGTATGTGCTGTGCATGCTACCGGATGGCTGGTGTTCATCATGCTCCTGTTCAAGGTGCCTTCCCATGATTTTTCTACTGTGTGCAGATAGCTTTTGGAGCTGGCCACCAACTATGTGAAGTCAATAGCTTTCTGCCTTTTGCATCTGGTCTTGCATTTGAGGTTGCTGCTGCCGTAACACAAGCAGCATCAGCCAGCAGAGCTTTGTAAAATGACAGCGTGAGGCAAACGGAGCATCTTGAAAGATCAGAGCCTGACATGTGATGTTGTTAGTTGCAATTGCTGGAAAAGCCATGTTCATGTGCACGTTACTGCACAGTGCATGCATGCAGGGCCCGATTGGTTTTGATTGAGCAGAAAACTCTGTGGTGCAAGCATTATGCTGCGCACTGCCTGACTGGACTCTCAAGATCCAGCTCAGTTGTAGATGCTGCCCATGTACAACTTCTCCTCGTCGAAGTAAATAACATGCCAGCCCTGCAATGGTGATCGACTCAGTCAATTTGACTGAATGAGATCGACGTTGCAAGTCTGTCTTCATGGGTCCACACACTTTGTGTGGTTTCGGATTGAGCCTGAACGGACAATGATAGAGCCAAACTCTGGTGAGGTGTTGTACAGCAGCTCACAAAAGCCTGGGCCTTTTTTGAGACTCTTGCCTGATCAGCGACAACAGCAGGTCTGAATCTTTTTGGAAGCAGGCCCTTGGACCTAGGTCTGAAACTTGTTGGAATGTCTCTGAGTACAGCAGACTGCATGTGCATTACTGACAATACACAGCATAAGACAAGACTGCACTGGATAGTTGGCATATCGACAAGACCGCAGAGTGGCAGCGCAGAAGTTTTGCTCCACATAGGTCTGATGACTTTGTTGTGGAGGGCAAGCGTTATCACAAAGGAAAGAGCAAGCTACAAAGCAAGCAGCAGAGCTATGAGCAGCCACCTTCAAAGTATGTCTCTTCATAAGGCAACATGCTCATCAAACAGGAAAGGCCATCACAGCATCAAGACACAAATATGCTCTGCTTAGATAGGACACGCCTCAATTGAAGCAGAGCAGGAGTGACTCAAGCTGACCAATCCTGGGGGGCAAGCAAAAAAGAAGCAGTGCAGTGTTCAGCAGTTTGGAGCTACACAAAACGACAACAGCAGGCTGGAAATATACAAACACCCAAAATCTCCTTAAAGTCATGACAATTTCCAGTCACACTGCTGTCAGCAAATCTTGAAGAAACAAAATGATCTGCAACACTTGGTTGTACTACTTTCAGTACTTGGCATTGGTGCTCTGGCCAGCAACAACTGTGTTGCTGGTTGAGGCAGGGGAAGTAACCATGGCGCCAGGGGTTGTGCCAGCAGTTGTGCCAGTCACACCACCCTTGACCCCCTTGGCTGAGCCAGTGGTCCTGGGCACATGGGCAGGGGTTACGTCACCAGTAGTCACCCCAGAACCCAGCAAGTCACCCTTCTGGAAGGCAGCGCATTCCTCAGGGGTCATGATCACCTTGCTCCAGAACCAGTGCTTCCTCCACAGGATGCCCATCTCCTCAATGGGCACTCCCTTGGTCTCAGGCAAGAAGAAGATGACGTAGATGGTCATGCAGAAGACCCAGAAGGCGAAGAAGATGTATGTGCCATACTCCATCCTGCAAGCATAGTCAAACATCCAAATCAGAACAGATCTCAGAAAGCATGCAGGCAAGAGGCAGAGACGCCAACTCTGCAGTCAACAGGGAGGTTGAATGCAATAAGTCCAAAAGTGCTCTTCTGCCCACAAATACAAGCTGGTGCAACATCAGTGATATCAAGTTGCACTTGTGTTTGTTAACAATCCATTTTTGTTTGAATCAACACAATCGTACCACTTCAACACTTAGAACAGCTCAACAAGATAGGCGCTCAGTCTTCTGCATGGGCAAGAGATGTCATGCCTGAACATCAGCATCAGGCCAAAGGGCACACTGCAAAGTGAGGAGAAGGAGAGTCTCAGCATTCAGGCATCACCACAGCATAGTCACCAGATGCAAAAAGCGCGGACCATCAGCAATGTAAAGCAATCACATAGCAGAGAGGCCTCCAGTCACTTACTTGCAGAGCATGGTCAGGTAGGCTTGGCCGATGACAAAGGAGAAGAGGAAGTTGACGCAAACAGTGATGGCCTGCCCAGTTCCTCGGGTCTCAATGTTGTGGAACTCAGAGGGCACAAGCCACCCCAGGGGGCCCCAGGACCAGGCAAACCCAGCAGTGAACAGGCACTCAAACGCCAGAATGGTGGAGGCGGAATTCTTGGGGATGTAGCCGGTGACCTTGTTGAAGCTGCCGCCCATGACGCCGGCCACAACCACAAAGCAGATGAACATCTGGATGCCTCCCTCAACCAGCAAGACCTTGCGTCCAAGCCTACAGGCAACAGCATAAGCGTATGCTGGAACAGCAGAAAAGTTGACTGGCAGCTATGCACTTGCAGTTCAGCAACCATGCTAGAATGAACCACATCATACTTGCATCATGCAAATGTGTCTCTGTCTCATGCATGCATCAGGCATGTATGCATGCTGTATATGCATATGTCCAGCTGCAGACCATCGGACATGACAGGTGTAGTCATCATCCTAAACAGGAACAAGCTCAGCCTCCAGCGCATTCGACAACAATAGCTACAAGATCACAGCTTGACATGTCAATTGGCAACAGTCATCAAATGCTGAGCAAGCCAGTGGTGGACAACGCTCACCTGTCTACCAGAACAATGGCCAGAACGGTGGAGCCCACGTTGACAGCACCAATGATGGCAGTGTTCAGCAGAGCAGCATTGGCACCATCACCCAGGACGTCAAACAGCTGGGTAGCGTAAAACATGATGGTGTTGATGCCGGTGAACTGCTGGAAGAAGGGAATCAGAATGGCGCCAGTCTGCAAGCAATACAAATCATGAAAAGTGAAAACTCACGGGCTGTCGGCCACAAGTACTGCATGACAAAGTGGCTGCACATCTTGACACTCAGCAAAACCATACATTTGACTTGTTTCTTGTGTGTCTGTGGCAACGTGGAAGGGCAATGAGACCCAAAAGCAAATCAGTCATGAGCGAGGTCAACACTGAAATGCACAGGCACTGGACCATCAATGCATGTAGCATGATCTCATTGCACCATAACACAGGAGCATTTCACCAAAAAAATTCAATGTCACAAGATGTAAACAAAAAATGGCATTGTGTATACAGGGCGCACATAGAAACAGCACTGCAGAATAAGGCTTACCAGCACAGGACGGTACTTCTTCTGGAAGATAGCCCACTTATTCACGGTCTTGCTGTTGTCATTTGCCTCCACGATGTCTGCAAACTCAGCCTCTACATCAGGGGTACCCCTCACTCGCTCCAGGGTCAACCTGGCCTTCTCAACATACCCCCTGGCAACAAGACTGTTGGGGGTGTCAGGAATAATGATGCTTCCCAAGAAGAGAATGATGGCGGGCACAAAGGCCAGACCCACAGAGATACGCCAGCCATGGGGGTGAAGGTTCTGGGTGCCGTAGTTGATCCACTGGGCAACCCAGATACCGATGGTGGTGGCCATCTGGAACATGACGTTGAGGCTACCACGGGCATGAGCAGGGGCAATCTCTGACAGGTACAGAGGCACAGCCTGCAACACACCAGGCTTGTAAGTCAAGGGTGCAGGTCAGCAGAGGAATTAGGAACAGTCAAATTGGGAACAGTCAGTGGTGTGGGGGGGTACCTACACCTCTGGTGCGATGAAAAGCAACAAGCATGAACTTCATGAGGGAAGATGCTGTGCCTTCAAGCAGGAATGGACGCATCATCAGACAGTGAGGCAATCAGACACAAAGTGAGGTGATGCATACCTGGTTGGCAAAACCGACACCAGCACCAAGGCAGACACGGCCAATGATGAGCATGGCCAGGTCCTGGGCAAAGGCACACAGAACGGCACCAATGCAGAAGAAGGCACCACCCAGGATAATGACCAACTTCCTGCCACCAATGCGCGTTACAGGTCTGGTAAAGAAACTGAAGAAGGCCCCTGCAGCAAATCAGGGGTTGCTTTTTCCAGGTGCAACTGTCACAGCATGGAAGATACAGAAAGTATGATCCTGAGCAAGCCTTGCTTACACACATTTGTGGTGATGGACAGCACAATGAGCCATTGTCTGGGCTCAAATCACAAGTACAGCTTCAACAAACTAAGCTGTATACAGGATTCCAAAGCATGCAGACCAAAAAGGCAGGTTTCGGACTCACCAGACAGAAATAGCACAGACGTGAAAGCTGACAACTTTTGACTGTCGTACGAGCAGTAGGGGTCGGCACTTTGGTCCGCTGCTTGCGCCAGAGCAACCTCAGGGAAGAAGACGGCAAGAAAGTCTGGAAAACTCTCCACTCCTCCAGTGATTCCCAGATCGTATCCAAACAGCAGTCCACCACT
>JAABUO010000887.1_pt1 | contig 44695 bp, 60 predicted proteins | sample 5559291 | NCBI WGS metagenome assembly JAABUO01 (sample SAMN10711878, study PRJNA513372) | rock metagenome | isolation source: Antarctica rocks | place: Antarctica: Victoria Land, Finger Mt sud
TGTTTGCCTTGTGCCTGAGTGGACGAGTATTTGCTTGTGCCTGAGTGGAGTCTTCACTCAAGCTTCCACACACATTCTGAGGGCTTCGTATCCTGCTGGCATAGGTATAACCACTAACACAACCTCCAATTTCAGCTCTACATGCGTTGTGCTTACGCTCGTGGCCGGCCGTCAGAACTGTCACCCTCGACCTGACAGCCAGCAGCTTGTTACTCAGCAGCTTTCGAATTCAGCATTTCTACATGACTGTAAATATAGCCTCCGGATGCATTTCAATGCATAGCGCAGCCTAACACAACCTTTGCTTGACTGCATGCTGTATCTGACACAATATCTCTATGATCCAGGCATTTTACCAAGCTCTGCAAGTTAGTGTATCCTTGGGAACGTGTATCTTAGATCCAATCTATCAAGGTAATGCTGAAGACAGAATGTGTACATATACCTGAGTAACACTATAAGCAGTTCATTGCACGTCGAGACTCTCTTTCCATCATGTCTCGGTCATCATTGCACTGAGGATAGCAAGCACATCTCCATCACTGTTACACAAATGATGCAGCATGCGCAAGAGCTGCTCCCTGTCCTCTTCAGGCACCTCAGTACCTGATGCCACAACCACTAGCTCTGGAATGGCACCAGAGTCTACCAGTAGCCTCGTATGGGCCTGATTGTTGATTGCTACCATAGCCAGGATCTCTGCAGATTTGAGCTTTATTCCCTCGACAGTTGGTTGCTCAAGCTCATCCAAGGAGCTGTCCCAGGGAAGTCGACCAGAAAGCACCCTCAGCAGATCCAAGAACAGAGGCACCACTTGCGCTGAAACCAGAGCCTTCTGCACACGATCTTCGTATGCATTGGCCATGACATGCAGCACAAGGATTGCAGTGATGCGTGTGCTGGGTTCATTGACCGGGTGCAACATATCAGCCAGGGCAGAGATAGCTCCAATGGCAGCAAATTGCACTGCAGCTTCCGTTTGAGTGAAAATAGGGCCGGCCCCAGGGTCGCCTGTTGCTAAGGTGACTGTTAGATGACAGCCAGCTTCTTTGACTGCAGGGCTCTCTGATCTTTGCAACATGGCCACCACTGGATGATATGCCCCCGCCGCAATGATGCTCATCTTTGACTTTGGGCTGAACGTGGCAAGAGTGCAGATTGCTTGTGCTGCTGAACACCGCACTTGGTCATGATACCGGCTGCTCAACATCTCAATCAGCTGCATTGGTGCACCGGCATGCACCAAGTCTGCTGCTAGGCGGGAGTCTGGCTTCTGATCGCTGTCCTCCTGCTGTGTTGGGAAGGATACGTAGGCTGACAGCTGGTCTGCAGCTGTCTGGCGCTGAACAGGAGAGTGTTGCAAGCCCAGCAGGCTGACTTGCAACTCTGGCATGCCAATGTCCATGACCTGCTGCCGGATATCTTCACTGCAGGTTGACCAGTGCCAGAGCATGCTGACCAGGTTCTGTTGACCGCCTTCACTTGCTATGACGTCAAACAGGGACCTGAGGAGCTTCACACCGCCTTGTGACACTGTGGTATGGATGGGTGCCTGGTCTGACTTCTCCATTGTCAGCTGTGACAACATGGCGACCAGCAATGAGATGAGCTGCTGTGCATCTTGGTCTTGTCGCAGCCGGCTGCTGGGCTGTGCTGTAATGCTCTGGATGCCTGTCAAGATTGCTTGCAAAAGCCCGCACTCTAGAGCCTGCATCGCCCAAATGACTGTGTCACAAGCAGTGCTATTGCACATGGCAGTACTTGGCAGTGCAGAGACATGCAAAGAAGCAGCTGAGGTTTACTGCGTTGTATGACCGAGCGATGTCGAGCCGCAAGCGGTTAACGCAAAGCATAGCAGCATATAGTCCTTGCCATAAGGCTCCATGATCACAGCTTGCATGAGTACCATGTCCTTGCAAATTGAACACATGATGCTTAGGCAGAGTGTCACGAGTACCTGCTTGGTAGCAGCAACATCTCTACCAGGTCCCTGACCCACAACACAGAACAGCATCTCTGCCGCCTTGCTTTGTTGATCTACATCTCCCATGCGCAGCTGCGCAACCAGCTGAGGAAGCACTCCAGGCTTCTCCAAAACTCTTTTTCGCACAATTTCCATTTCCTTTAGCATTCCCTAAACATGCCATGAAGTGGCATTGCATCATGGCTATAGTTCATGTGCTACAGAAGCTGCTTCAGTGATTGCATTTGCAGGGATAGTGGTCAATTGCACACCTCCATCATGTCGCCTCCGTCTTGCCTAAGCGTGTCAGGATTGCCACTAGCAAAAGCTTCCTGAGCATTTTCCCCCAGACGCCGCATCTGATCAGATGCCTCCATCTCCAAAGCTGGCTGTCCCAGCCCTTGGCTAGCCATGATTGCAAATTTGTTGACACGCTGAGTTTGTTTTGCTTTTGGCTGGCTGCTGCTCAGTCTTTGGCAGCCCCAGGAGCGCTGCCTGCGGCAGGAAAGCTCGCGTCTGGACGTTGACGAGAAGCAATTTATTGATAGCTGACACGGCTGTACAGATGACAACAACAGGGAACAGACAACCCAGCAAGTTTAGACACAGGAAGACACCGTAACGCATGTGAGCAGCCTGCCTGCCCAGTACCGTTATTCGTGGAAGCACTGACCTAGCAATCGCCACGACGTCGCCACGAACTAACGAGCTGTGTGGCATTGTTGCCGGTAGTGTGCTTGGGCGCAAGCTTTATGGGTCACCGACACAGTTGATCTTAAAGACGGGCAAGCGAGTTCGGGTCGCTGCGTTACAGGCGGCCGCAAGACAAGCTGTCAGGGATGATGAGAGTGCAGCGTTTTTCACGCACGCCGATGTTTAGTGTCATACATAAATGTTTGGAAATAGCAGAGCTCAGAGCGGTCGCCACTGGATTCGGAGCTGGGAGCTGACAATCTCAGTCAGCAATTCTGCATAAATGAAGGCAGTTGTCTGCTGTCGCCCAGCGTGAGCGCGTTCCCTGGCTAGCTCTATGTGTAGAGATGGTTCAATGCCAAGAAAAGCTGCTGCTCACAGTTGATACAGATCTTCGAACCTTGTAGGGCAAACATGGCCGAAATCTTTAGCAACAGGTGAAGTGCAGATAAGCAAAGCCACCATGTCAGCCGCACATGCAATGTTGCAGAGACATGGGCTGATCAACCTTTGACGCATTTGCTTCAAACACAGTACAACTAGCATAAAACAGCCAACATATACAACCTCTCAATGTACCCAATCTAGTCTTGGCATGCAACATAGTCAGCAACATTTCTGTCTGCAAGAAGGGTAAATCTGAAGGCACTGCCATCCAGTACTGACCGGCTTTCTGCAATCTGACCACTCTGAAAAGCGTTTCTAAATGTGATGGTTGCCAACATACAGTCTTCTGGATTTGGCTGCCTATGAGCGCGCAAACCAGTAGGGACTCACTGGCTTGGCACCCGTCTTGGGTCCAGGGAACTCACAGCTTTGCAGGATCTTCCTTGCCTCTGCTGCTGCAGTCTTGTGATAGTCATCCTTGCCTGATGAAGCAGTCACAGAACTATCGGAAAGTCATGGATGCAAAAATGCTAGATGTGCAATCTGACTCATCAGTGGCCTGTGACATGTTGTTGCATGCAGCAGTCCATTGCAGGACCATTTGTGCCTGCCTGACCAGGTGCATAGGTGCAGCCAGCTCATAATGGACCCAGAAGTCGACAACAATAGAAAAACTGCGAGCATGCCAACAGCGTTCTTTATGTTGTAACCAACTTCCATGATTGAAACTGGGCACCATGCACATCCATTACTTGCTGTGTTGATACATGTGCAAGGGCTACCAATCTGTCAGCCTTTGCCTTGCTTGTCGCCACATGGGTCACTAGATGCAAACCCTAAACCCATACACCGGTGTCAGTGTGCGGTAAGACACAGCATGGCATGCAAGCCAGAGGCGCCCACCTTGCTGGTTTGCGGGGTGCAGAGCCCTGAGGCCATTGTCCTTGACCCGGTCAAACTGGGCCTGGGAGACAGGCTCCAGCTGAGAGGGGGAGGCACAGCCCACCTCCTTGAGGAAGGCCACCAGGTGCCACTGCCCATGGCGACTGAAGGCATCCCTCACACGCTTCACTGCCAGCTTCTGCAGCAGCCACCAGATTACTCATAGAGAATTAGAAACAACATCACCAAGCCAAGGGTGCAGCCTTACAATGTTGGCAACGTCCTTTGGAGAGCTGCTGAGGTGAATGAAGATGGAAAGCCAGAGGTAGTGCAGCTGGACTACAAAAACCCTGCTGCAGGTACAATACTAGAACAGAAAAGAAGAGACGACACCTTTCGGCGTCAATTTAATGAGAAGCCGAGTATTATACCGGGCTGCCCAGCGGTACAACACTACATTGTCTGTCTCAAAATTTGCAATACCAAATGATATGCAACACCATGGTTACACACTGGTAGCTGGTGTGAAGGCCCGGTCACCTTGCGTTCAGAGGGTGGTGTACCAGCTGGTGGGATGTTCTCCCTCTCCTCTTCGCTGCCATCCTCGCCTGCCTGCCCTCAACAAACAAGAAGCTGATCAGTACAATGACGGCTTGTGTTGCACAGAAATACAATGTGCTGTCATAGATGAGTATACGACAGCATGCCTGCAAAGTGCCCGTGAGCAGATGTCTAAAGATGTGCTTGCTGGCATTCACTGTTGTGCTGTCTGTCATGACCCAACGACACTGTCACCTTGAGCTGACACATGATGGTGTCAGCTTGCACTGACAAGCTTTGACAACACTGAGCAGGACATGCAATAGCAGCCTTGACCATGTTTCCAACACAGTCGCATCATTGTTGACACGAGAGTAGGGTCACTGAGTAAGCAAGGTAAGCTGGTGCAGCATCAGATGCACAGCACTAGACAGGTCACCTGGTTGGGTGTGGTGGGGTCAGAGGCACCCATCTTGTAAGACCCCTTCTCCACTTTGATCTCCCTGCAAGGATAGATGCACACCATTTCTTGCTGTAAGCGTGCTTCACTTGACATGTCAGCAACACACACACACACACACACACAGGCTGACTGACGATGCTGTGGGCGAATACAATGCAAAAAGCACAATCTGAAAACAGGATCAAAAATTGCATGACAACCTGATTCTATGCATAAGTTGCTCACCTGGCTTGCTGTGGCTCTACAGACCGTTCCAGGCTGGGCAGCTTGGCAGGCAAGGGGCTGGGGGTCAGGGCCAAGGGTCCTGTAGAGCCTGAGTTCACTGACCCCTCTGGGGTGAGGGCCACGGGCGAGCAGGGGTCCATGAAGCCCTCATCCCCTACAGGAGTCATTCCAACGGAACCTGCAGGAACTTCAGTCATTCAGCTGGTCCTCATACCCTTGTACTGACATTTTGCTGCTTGCAAACTTCTATACAACCTCATGCACAGGTGCATGCAGCTGCCATCTATTTGAAGTCTTTCCATCACGTACACATGTCCACACAAGAGCTTGTGCAGAGCTGCAACAAGACTTGACGTTCGGCCAGGGTCAAGCATTTGCGCTAGCTAGCTTGTGCATCGTTGGGAACCATCTTGGTACATTTACATCAGCTTACACAAGTATCACCGCAAGTCAGTGACCTGCTTAGACAGACCAGAAGACAGTTGACCAGGACCATCCCCACAGAGCACAGCAACAGCAGCCGTTGAGCAGCATGTACCTTCATGGGGCAGGTCCATGCGGCGCACAGGGGTGACGGCCAAGGGCCCAGCTACTGAGCCCGTGACAGACTGGGGGGTGAGGGAGCTGGCAGTGATGGCCAGGGTGCTGGTTGGGGTGTAGGCCAGGAAGGACTCAGACGCTGAGCTTGATGCAGGGCCAGCTGTGAGGCTCAGCCTTGCTTCCCCTTGCACATGGCCCCTGCACAAACAGGTGTCTGACAGCAAACCATCTGCACACTCGTGTCACTTTGGTGGAACAATGTGCCTGGGTTGATTCATGAAGAGGGTCTGCTTGTCTGGCTTACAGTTTCACCTGAAGTGTATTTGCTACAATTTGCAATCGCAATAGATGCAGTAAATGAACTCAGGCAGCTTGGCTGGGCAATTTATCTTCACAAATGGGTCTGGACTGTACACAGCATCATCAGTCCATGTGACTGGTGAACGTTATTGTGTGTGAAGCTTGTCAGGGAGGCAGCAGCTACATTATGACAACGAATGGGTCACTGGTCAACAACACCTACCAGGGAACATGCCAGAAAATGGCTGTGTCACGTCAAAAGACAGCACAAACACAAGTGGCCATGTTGATGTCTTGCTGGCACCATCACATAGCGCATGTGGGCTGGCAGCAATGTTCAAGCAGCCTGCTGAGGTACACATCAGCACAAGCAAGGGGGCAGCTAGGCAGCCATGACAGTAGAGTGCTTACCTCTCATACGCAGCAATCTTGGCCTTGTAGGCGGCCACCTCCTGGGCCAGGGCTTTGCACACCGCCTGGCTCTCATTCAGCTTTGCAGAGAGGCTGACTCTGATGCCCCTCATCATGGCCATGACACCAGCCAGCTGCCCAGTCAGGGCCCCCTGCATCACCTCTTGCTCCCTTGCCAGTGCAGCCTCCCTTGCCTCTGCTGCACCCAGCTGAGCCTGCACACATGAGCCATCACACGGGGCATTAGCCTCAGCCGCTTGTCAAACATTGCTGGCAACCATGGAGATGGCCTTGTACTATGCATATGACTTTTACCAACATGCCCATCACCATCAACTCAAAGATGAGCCATCACACTGTCAACCATATTTATTGCATGAATTTCTTGGACTGGCTGGATGGCAGAGAGTGGCTATGCAGTGCTGGGGAGGTGTATGCAAGCGTCTGTTGTCATAAATCGTCAGCATTCAGCTCAATGGCCCTTGTGCATTTAAGACATTCCAAGCCCAATTGCTTCGCATTGCATGCACAGATTCTGCCTAGAGCTTGTTGACATGCCATGTCCACAGTAATCCTCAATATTCAGGTAGCATTTAGTCAAGTCATTTTCTGCTTTTGCAGGCCCCAACTTTCTGTAGGCAAATGTGATTTGGAAGATACAGGTACCACCATTGCGGCCATCACTTGGGCCCAAGTTTGAATCCACGAGGGTGTAAAACAACCCACTGACCTGCAGACTGGCAACCTCAGCTTGGGCAGCCTCCAGGCGCTGAGTGAGCTCCTGCACGTGTTCTTGCCTGGCATACAGCTGGCTCTGGGCATCCTGTAGAGCGGCATTGCTCTTCTGCAGGCCCTGCTGCATCTCAGCCAGTTCAATGCTCTGCTGTGCGTTTGCCTTGCTTGGACTGGTGCCACCCTGACTGCTTGCCACCTTGTCCTGTGCCAGACAGCCAGCAATGGTTGAGTTCTCAGTACTTTGTGGTCATTCACAGGCATGTGCACACATGACGGCTTGCTGCAGCTGCAGACCAAGTCCATGTGGTTGAGCTCAAGATGCTGCACTGCAGCTGAGCCACTGTAATGGCTAAGATGAACAACTGCACTTCAAGCTGCACATACAGCATCAGGGATGGAAAGGTCTCATCAGTCTTCCAGCATGCTGAGACTAATTCAAAGGCATCCTACATCTCTAACAGAGAAGAGGCTTCTGAAGGATTGAATGCAAAGTCTGGCATTGTGCTGACCTTGAAGGCTTGCAAGTCAGCCAGGGCTGCCTTGAGGTCCAGGGATAGGGTCTTGCAGTCAGCCTCACGCTCATGCAGGGCCGTCTGCGTGTTCTGCAGCTGGCCCTGGGCCTGGTCCAGCCACCTGCGCAGGTCCTTCACGTTGTCATCCTTGCTCCCCAGCTCGCCCTGCATTAGCATACTTCAGGTGATTTCTGGACAGAAACTAAATGTCAGCGTAGCAAATGTCACATTGCTGCTTTCACAATCATACAATTTTCTCAGCATACATTTCATGTACAGTGGTATCACAAAACAGGGTGTCTGAAGCATGTTGTCATCGCCTTGCATGCATATTATTGGGCACGTCATGCACATGATGAAAAGGCAGCGTGGACCAGCTTGAATGCTGATTTAATGCAGACTGAAGATGTGATGAGATCACAGACTCTTCAACTCCAGGCAGAGGTCATTGAGCTGTAGCAGAGTATGGATACTGTGTTGCCATGCAACAAACACTTTTCCACGCTACCATATGTCTGCCATACCTAACAAAACATGTCAAACAGCACAGAACAAGCTTGTGATGACTGCAGTTGGTCATGATGATGCAATGTCACTGCAATGCTGGGCAAAGCCAGCATCACACTGGCCACCTTGAAGCCTGTAGCTGCCTCAACGCAAACATGGCTATTGCAACTTTGGCTGAAATGTACAAACTACAATATTATGTAATTACTGCAACTTCAGCCGAGGCGATGATGAGGACAGAGGAGTGCACCTTCATGCGCACAGTGAGGTCAAGCAGGTTCTGGTTGAGGGTGCAGAGCTGGTCATCGCGCTGCTCCAGCAGGGACTGCAGCTCCTGGCACTCCTCCTGCACCTGCCTGTACTCCGTCTCCATCTGAGCCCAGTTCTGTAGCAGCACAGCTTCATCACGCGATACCTCCAGCTGTTTTGCACCGCGGCGTGCATCAGCGGCAGGACATTGCACAATGCAATGTATGCAGGAGTCTTCTGCGGAAACCAGTGCGTGTTTTGTACAGTTCACAGCTGGTCTTTTGTGAGTAAAACGCCAGAGCAGTTCTCTGACCTGTTTGTGTTTTGATGGCTACAAATTGATCTTGGCATTCAAGTGTCCTATGCAGATGTTGCGTTGTGTGGCATAATGGTATTAGAGTCTTGTGGACCAGCGGCCAGATGCCCTACCAATGCAATCATGATCAACAGCTTCCGAGCATGCATCAGTGCAGATGGTGCAGGGCTGGCATACGCATAACCGACAGTGTTGTTCATATGCATGCAGACCTGCAAGTCCTCAGGATCTACCAACACTTGCCCATGCATCGCTGACTTGCCCATGCCCCTTCCTTCACGCTCTTCCTCATCAGAGTCATCCACCAAATCTCTGAAGGACATCTCTGCCTCTGATGCCTCCTGTGCAGGGGGGCTCCTGGGGGCAGGTTGGGGTGGGGTCATCATGTCCCCCATCTCACTGCCACATGGTTCTGACAGCTCCTCCTCCTCCTGAGTGCAAGCCATCACTCAGCGCTGGTATGTTTGTAGCACGCTGCTGTAATCCAGACCCAGATCTTACATAATAAGGCATTTGAGTCAGGCTCATGGTGATGCTTTCATCAGCGAGTTCATCAGCCCTTGCTCATAGCAGAGATGACCGTGTTATTCTGACAACACAGTTGGTGCAAATTCATGTGAGCTACGATACTCGTCCCAGTGCCATTCCGCAAAGCAGAGCAGCATGCAATGTGCTTCTCCATACTGAAATTGTCACAAGGCATGTCTTGAATGGTCAATAGCTGATCCAAACAACACAAGTCAAAGCAAGCCAGGCATGGCCAGGCATGACCAAACAACAAATAGACCGTGTTACAGAGGGCAGGCTGACCTGAGGCAGGGGCATCTGGAGGGCCATTTGGTCCCGGATGGCCTGGTGCAGGGCAGCCACCTTGTCCTTGGCCAGCAGCTCCATGTTCAGCACTTCAAGTTCCTGGTCTCTGAGCTCCAGCTTGCCCTGCAGGGCCTTCACTGCCTCCTCCAGCTGGCTGTGCACCTCTGTCATGCCTGCCAGCTGCTCCTTCAGACTCATCAAGCTGCCTTCAGCAGCCGCCTGTAGCAAAGCATGGTATATAGCACTTCCAGCTGCAGCTGACAGACACACAATGCTGGTGGTCAGTACTTTAGAGATTGCCGCATCAGCTGGCTGCAGACTCACAAGGCTTCCTTTGGCGCTTGCCTGCTGCAGCGATGTACTGATCTTCAGATGCATGCTGCAAATGCAGGCAGGCATTGTTGTGTTTGTCATGCAGGAACAGCTGTGCCTGCTAGCTGCGCAGCCTAAATCAGCTAGCTGCCTTCAACACTTGCCTGCAAGGGTCAGATGCATACTGTGTATGCATGTTTGATTGGTGTTATATGTGTTGTGTTCGCTAGCTGCCATGCCAGACTGTGCTGGCTTGGTGAGCTTACAGATAAACGCGCTGTATGATTAGCATTGTGACTGCAACTTGCTCCTGCAGACTATTTAAGCTCTTCTGAGCAGATTAGTGGACTGCTTGTGCATTAGCACTCCACGAGTTTCATGGAATTTGCGTACTTGGTGACGCATTGTACTTTCTATACACACAAAGCTGCAGGCGGCTAATTGTACGATGCCATCCTCCCACGGCTCACAGTTCCTCCTGATTGAGACAAGTGTAGTAGACTGCAGTGCTGTTGCAGTAGACTGCAGTGCTCACCTGGTGTTGCAGAGCAGCTGTAAGCTTTTCCTTGAGACTGCGCACATGCTGTTGTAGAAGACGTACAGCTTGCCGATGCTTCCAGAAGGTCACAAGACTCGCCAGTGCAGCAACTGCCGTGCAGAGACCTGAAAACCAGACGTGACACACAGGTTGTCATTCAGCAATCTGCATTTGTGAGGGACTTTCATGCACAAGCTGACCTGCGTCCTGAACCTTGGGGCCCTGTTGCTGAGCTAATAGCAGATGGTTTGAAGACTTACCAAATGCAGCTGTTGGCGTGGCAAGCTCCAGATTGCCGATCCAGACATGCGGACCATGCTCCTCCCTGCAGTCAAGGCACATATGAGAGCAGCAAAGAAGCATGACGAGGTCTGACCGCAATGTTGTATCAGAACATACCCATGCAAAGGTAATGAATGCTGGAAGTCTTCTTCTGGCATAGACTCCAAGTTGTCTGTCCATTCCTGATCCACAGCTGACCATTCATGCTGTTGATCAGTATGTGAGACAGGCTGGACTTGCCATGCATCAGGAACATCTGCGTCGCTAGCTGTAGTGTACTTGTCTAGATTGGAGTCATTCAGTGCCTCGAGATAATGTGGATGTTGCGCCTGGGGTGATGCTTCAGGCTGGCTTGCACTGTCATGCTGCTGCGTTGCCGAGATCACCTAGTCACCGCACATGCAACGCGTGAACATGATGAAAGCCAGCACTCATTTTGTGTAGCCCCAGCGCAGCTGGTTGTCAGCAAGCCCCTGCCACTGTAAGAAAGATGTCCTCACCTGCTGATCATGTAAGGGCAAATAGTAGGGTGCTAGAGCCACCAAAGGCAGCATGACAAGGCACAGGAGGCCAAGTAAAAGCTCAGGTGAAGGCTTCCAGGAGCGGGCTTTGGCAGCCTGCTTGCTTTGCTGCCATTGCTGGTAATCTGGTGAGGTCAGCAGCAGCGACAGCTGATCTTTGGTACAGTTGTCAACACGCTGCTCATATTTATCTGAGGAGATTTTGCCAGGCATAAATGTCATGACTGGACGCTGCATGCCTGACTGCTGTATCTCGACCTCATCTGACATCACATCTGAGTCTTCTGTAGCATCTGATGCGCCGTGTGTCACCTGCTGCAAGGTTTGTCGGGTGCAGACCATGAATGGCAGTTCTAACTCAATAGCAACTGCCTGACAACTCAAGTCAACCCTGGCCGAAAACACTAGACAATATTAGCTGCTGCCCGCGGAAGGTTTGCCGTTCTTCGGCGTGCACGTATGTACATGTGCGGCTAGGTGTGGACAACAAATGCGGAAACGTCAACAGCCACAACATCTGCTTGCAACCTCATCGGCATCTTGTGACTACACCAGGCTGCAGACACACCTACGTAGCGCATTTTGTGAGCAACATAAAGCCCACCTAAGCGCCTGCACTGCAGTGAGGCGTTACCGGTCACAATCCTCAGTCACAGACTAGGCCTTGTCTTTTTCTCCAGACACTCAGCAGCAGAAACGGTACTGCAGTTCAAATTTGAAGCTGTGTGACTAACAAACTCATCGTGATTCACGCACATCTTCTGTGGCTGTTGCGCTTGCAGTCTTGCCAAAAGTGTTATAGCTCAGGCGCTTCAACACCTTACAAATGCTGTGCCCGGGACAATTCTGAGCAAACACCAGAGTCATGTTGACTGGTGAACCTCGCTATTACATTGGTCGTCAACATTGATCATCAGCTGTCTAAACAGAATTTACGCAGTGTAAGGACCGCTTTCTGGCAAATATGAAGATTAGGGTCTGCATGTATATTGGTATGCAACAAGGCCGTAGCAAACAGCCACCTGGTCGCGCATGATAAACAAGCAGCAATCTGGTCTGCTCAATCAGTACAAGTCCCATGCCTTCACAATGTATTGCAGGCTTTACACACACCTTGCCATCAGACCGTATTACGAGGCTCTCACTACGGTGCAACACGAGCAGACTGCTTGGAACAACAGAGCACGCATATGAATATAGAATAATGTCAAGGTGAATCAAAGTTATTGTATGTCAGAACAGTTGCAATGCCCGCTGAACAGCTTGACACTCTGTGTGACTGCTGTCCCTCAAGCAATGCTGCAGCTGGTTCATAAGCATGCATGCAATAGCTGTCCAATCACCGACGCCTGTGCTGAGGGGCATGCAGTGTATCAGGAATGCGTCTGTTCACTGGCGCTCATCATGCCAGGCATGGACAAGGCTAGAAGCCATCAACAAAGTCACGCTCTCATTTCATGACCCAACGGTCTCCAGCAGCACCAGGTGGGGACAAAGACCTGCGTCTTGGGGGGGTCAAGCTGCGCCGCCGCCTCCTAGGAGGGGGTGACGGCGACCGCCTTCTAGCTCTCACAGGTGAGGGCGATCTTGCAGGCCTCTTGACAGGTGAGATGGACCTGCGCTTGGGGGGCGGTGAGACAGACTTGCCCCCTCGCCGAGGCACAGGAGACAAGGAGGCTTTGGTACGCCTGACTGGTGAGATGGACCTGCCACCTCGTTTCACTGGACTCAGCGAGCGGCGGTCAACCTCATACTTGGGTGCTGAGTCAATCATGACTGAGTCACCCGAGTAGCCCAACACAATCTCCTTGTCCAGCTCAAACTTCTGGCACAACACAGCAAAGGAGACGTCAAAGGCAACTCTGACATTCCATCGCCTGTCCTCCGCCCTCATGACATCATTGATGAGGGAGATGTTGAAGGGCGTTCTCTTGCGGCGGAGCACTGTTTTGAGGCCTTGCAGGAACAGCGCTCTCGTGTTTTCATCTATTCGCAGATCAGAGGGGCGGCGCTGGCCTGGTCTCAGGGGGTTGGGTGAGCGCCCCCTGCTGCTGACCCGCCGCCTCACAGGACTCCTCATCCTGCATGCATGTATCTCAGATCAGATACTGGATCTTCAATCAATCACTTTACATTTGCTGTCTTGGGGGCTCATCAGGGGAGTCACACACATCAGGGGCACATCAAGATACATTGAGTGCTATCAGTGTTCAAATCAAGTTCACTTGCTGCACATGTGAGCTGCAACATAGCTCGATGGCACTATTCAGCCTGCGTATCACAATTGATAGCACCACAGCTCCATGCAAAGTGAGCAGCACACTGAGTGCACAAAGCATGCCAATGAGCAGCATCCATGTGCCTGCAGAATTGAATGCCACCTTATGTACTGGGTTGCATTCCTCATGTCAACTATGCAAACCACAAAGAAGCCACAACACAGCACCCCACCAACAGATTGGGAAAAGCTTGTACACAAGGAAAGCTCACAGGGGCAAATGGTAAAAGAGGCACATGAACAAAGCCAGGAAACAGGCTTCACCTGCTGCGGCTTCTGGCACGCCTGCCTGCACGCCTAGCCCCACTGCTGACACTACTGCTGCTCACACTCCGGCTGCGCTTCTTGCGTCTCACAGGAGAGGGGCTAGACTCTGAGGAGCCCACAGTCTTTGCCTTGGGCTTCTTCTCCACTTTGTCTGAGCCGCTGGAGTCTGAAGCTGCTGGCTTGACCTTTGTTTTTGCTAGCTTCTTTCGCGGTTTTGCATCGCTATCAGAGTCACTGGCTACTGGACTCTTGCTCTTTTCAGGACTGCTGCTGACTGGAGACTTCACCTTGACTGGCTTGAGCTCTTTCTTGAGCTTGGGTCCAGCATCTTCTGAGTCTGAGTCAGATGCTGGGCTCTCAGCTTTGACCTTTGAGGCAGGCTCAGCTTTCTTGACAGGCTTGGCCTTGTCGCTCTTGGACTGATCATTGCTGTCCTTGCTGTCCCTCTTGGCTTTGCCCTTGTCCTCTGCAGCTTTCTTGCTGGAAATGCGCTCTGAGCGGCGCTCCTTGCTGCGCCTGCGGGGGGAGGGTGGGGAGGGGCTGCGGCGACGCCGGGGAGGGCTGCGTTTGCTGTCCCTCCGCAGAGAATCTCGCTGCCTGAATGATATAGGGCTGCTTGCTCGCCTGTGTGGAGATGATCTCCTGGGTCTTGACCTGTGTTCACGCGACATAACATTGTTCACTCAGAGTCATTCTTAGGACCTGACAGCAAGCTCTGTGGTATATGCACTTCATTCTCAAGGCAGGGAAGTCCCCTGCAACCCGAATTTGTTGCAAGAGAAGCAATTCCAGAATCAGAGTCAATGTTGCACCTTTTCCATGGTCACAGAGCAATGTCAAACCATTTCATGTAAGCTACCCCTTGTGAAAATGATATGCTTGAAACAGGGCACATGCAGAGACAGGCAGGGTGGACACAAGTTGCTGCCTGTAGACATGTTACGTTATGTTACGACATGTTACAGCAAAGATGACCCCTGATCCTCACCTTGAGCGCCTGGGAGGGGTGCGCTTCCGGGGAGACGAGCGGCGTCTGGATCTGCTGGGGGAACGACGGCTGCGCCTGCTGGCCCTCTCTGGACTCCTTGCCCTCTTCTTCCCTCTGCAAGACGCAGCTGCACATCAGCCATGTAAGGCAACAGATTGACAGATGACATTCCATGCTGCTCAACACCAACAGGCTGTGATCGCAGACATTCTGAGATGATAGATTGGCCTATTCACAGGATTTATGAAACACTCTTGCTGCAGGATCAAGATTGCTGCACCATCTCTTTTGTTGCAGCAGCTTGTACAGCCTCATGTCATGATACAAGGTCTACATGTGAGAGAATGCTCAGAATGTCGCTAGGAACCAGAAATGCCACTTGCCTAGATTGTGATCTTGACCTAGAACTTGCTTTGCTGCTTGATGAGTATGGTGATTTGCTGCGACTCTTGCTCCGGTGCTTTCCATTCAGCTTGGTTGCATCAAGGGGAGGCCTGCCATCAGGACTGGAAGGCTCATCCTTTGTCTGCAACACCACCGCATGCATTGGCAATATGAACAGGAGCAGAAATTGACCAATCAGAGCATCTTGGTCAAGAGATGATAGACTACGGTAATGGCCTTGAACCTTTCAAAGATCCCTAAACAACAGACTTCTTTCAAAAAGCAAAAGTACATCAACTATTGCTGACAAGGAAGAATCACCAAATTGGCAGCAACAGTACATGCAGATATGTTGTGTACGAGCAACCTGGACATTTGACACGATTGATTGATGTCTTGATTGTCCGTGTAGGTGCAGGCAAAGGGCAAATTGTTGATGCTGGGGTTGTCAGGAGGAAGAGAGAGCATATGCAGGCAGTACTGAGGTACGCAAAGGGCACCGCGACAGCATCAAGCTGAACTCTGAGACTCAGCAGCGACTGGTATCACCTCTGGCAAAACTGAAGGGCTAGCAGTAACTTGTAGTGAGTGCTGCTGCTTCCCTTTGGCATCCTCCAGGGCTCGCTGCGCATTTGCAAGCTTTTTGACTGCACTCTCACGGTCATCGATAGCTACAGCAGCAGCAGTCTCTGCATTGTCTACTTCCTGCGTCTGCTGAGCGACAATGCCCTGCGACACACTCCAACCAATTACACACATAGAGTGCAGATGACCTGCAACAGAGCTGACACAAGAGGTAGACAGAGTGGGTCAAGAGAGTGATCAGCAGACCTGCTGTTGCTGCAGCCTTTCCCCAAGCCTGGCAGATTCAGCGTGTTTGACTTGGGCACGCTGAGCAAAGTATTGTGCAAAATGTGTGAGCGTCAGTAGCTCTTCATCAGTGGAGCCTTTCTCTTCTGCAAAGCGTCACCGCCAGGTGAACGGCATGCTTTCAGCGTGCAGACTCGCAACCCAGCTGAAAAGTCGAATCTTTACCGATCAAGTCACTGCATGCATGCTCTGCGGCAGCCAAAGCCTTCTTGCAACCAGAGACCAACTCCTGAGCACTAATGACGCCCTGAGCGGCAGCCTGAAACCATACGAGTATTGTGAGCTTGCAGCTTCGACAACGCCAACGTGATCTTCACAAAGACCCACCTCAGCAAAGGCTGCAGCATTTTCTACGGCCTTGGATGACTTCTGAGTCAGTTGCAGAGCTGCAGCTGGAGGCAAGAATTTCATGGTCTGGTGAGGACTGCTACCTTACGACCTCGACAAGATTCATCGCAACAAGACCCGACTCAGACAATGACTCGGATGCAGGCATATTAGAGAGGTCGGTTATCAACTGTAGACGAAACTTGGTCGTGAAGGCAATGTGCTGCGCAATGTTGTTGCAAGTTGGCCTACGGTCAGACTTACGGTGCTACGGGCAGCCAAACGATGCTGTTACGCTGACCCTGCTTAATTAACAGGCGGAGTGTTAGCACATGACCAAGCTCAGGTCCAATATGGCTTGAGCAGGCCAAGAAGACACACTCACGCGGTCTGCAACTGTAAGTTTCAGTTGCCCTGCCATCAGGAGTACACTTGACTGGCAACTTCTGTAGCTCTTTCTGATCACTTCAGCTAGCAGTGTCAGGTCTGGCCGACTGAAGAGCTTCAAGTGGCAAAGGCTTGCCTGCCTGTTGCCCTCACAAGATCAGAAGTGCAGATCCCTCGATGCACTAAGCTTTGTAAACGCTTGCTGGCTTAAACTCCAGCAGGTCCATGGCAGACTTTGAGAAACTGCTCCTTCAAAATGATAGTGACGATGAGGTACAACATGAGCCGTGACAGTAGTTCGAATCAAGATGTAGCTGCAGTCAAAGGCCTATTCTCTCGCTCGCTTGGCATGTGCCTCGCATCTAAGTCAGAGGAACACTCAATAGTGAGTGGTCTGGCTGACAGGTCGCTGAAGTTACAACAGGCGGTACTGCACATACTTCAGCTGACAATGCTCAAGATGACGATTTCTATCGCCAGCTTGCTGCTGTCAATTCACTGCCTGCTTCTCGTGCCACACCAGAGCCTCCTGCAGCTCAGGCTGTTACAGCACAGCAACCACTTTCCTCACCTCCTGCAAACAAAGGTGACACTGAGACACATCCAAGCTGTCTACAATGTGCACCTGCAGATAGCAAGACCTGTTGGTACCTGCAGCTACGCTCATTCTGGATCCCACAGAGGTGCTGGCACAGCAGCAGAAAGCTGCAGCCAACAGGTCTCCTGCTGGTAGCCAGGCTGTGTCTGCTGGTGTCAGCGGTGCTGCTGCGTCTTTCAAACCGCCACAGCAGCACATGGCTCAGATGGCAGGGCATGCCAGTGGCATGATGTACAGGCCTGTTGCAAGCGCTGCTCCTGTGCAGCAACCTGCACAGGTCAATGGCACGGCAAAGCCCGGGCATGCGGTGTCATTCTCGTACTATCAGCAGCTACTAGCATTTGCTGATCAGCGCTGGAAGGAAACAAATCAAACACAAAAACGTCATGAGGCTCGGAACCTTGTAGGCAAGGTCAAACAGGCATGTCAGCTTTCATACCTGTCCATTCGTGCTCGGCACCTCTGGCCATCATCTCTTCCTAAGGCTTTCAGCACTGTACCTCTCAACCTGCAGCCCTTCAATGCGTGTCAAAGTCTGCAGTGTGAACATGTCCTCCTTGCAATGCCTTCTACCGGTACAGCTTCTGGACTGGCGTTCGCTGTATTGCCATGGGAGTGCCGATCGTCCTGATCAGCACTCTCTGCAGTCTTTTCAAATGTTAAGCGCACCCAAGGACAGCAGGCACCTTGCCATTATCAGCATGTTGTCAATATTGTTGTGTGTATATGTTTCAACAGAGCACTGTGCCTGTAGGACAAATCTAAGTCTGCCAATCTACCAACTGAAATCATGCGCCTGGTCGGGGATGAACTTGTTCATGAGTTCAAGCTGACCAATGGGAGTGGCCTCACAGTAAAACACTCTCAGGTGAAATGCGACAGTGCACACCACAGGCTACTCCACAAAGTGCAAACATGCATGTTGCTGTTCCATGCAAGCACTGTGCATGTTCAAGTATAGTCCAGATGACATGACTTTCCTGCCAAACTGCCATCAAGCAGAAAAGCCCATATGGCGCACACTATTGCTCAAGGTATGCAAGCGCAATCATGCATCACAGTAAGGACAGCTGCTGTTGATGCAGTGCTTGTTGTGCTGAACAGCTTGTGTGGCTTCGCAGGAAGCTTTGGTCTCTGGCCAGCAACAACCTGGCCGCTCTCAGCAGATGCGGTCACAACAACAGGCAGCGCCAGGTGGTCATCAGCTTCCTGGCATACCACCAGCAGCAACCTCCCAGGCTCAAATTCCCGGCATGCAAGCAGCTCGCCAGCAGCAGCCCATGGTGCAGGCTCACATGGCAAACATGGGCAGAGGCACAGGGCCTAGCCTGGCCGGCGCCCCTTCCCACCCCATGCCACAGGGGCCCATCAAGCAGGAAGGTCTGCACCCGGGGGGTTTACAAGGGCAGCACACCATGCGTGCGGCCTCACCCCCAATGAGGGCAATGTCACCTGCTATGCCTGGCGGATTGACACAAGCTCAGCTTTTGCAAAACCAGCACCAGCAACAGCAGCAGGCAGCTTTGCTGCATGGCCAGCAGATGCCTGGTATGCAGCTGTCCAATTGTGAATGGTGGACAATACAGCATGCACCGTGCATACAGCATCTATCAGACAGATGATACAGTGCGCAACACCTAACGATTTTGATGTTGCATACCGGAAGCATAGGATTCTGCACAGGACACTGTGACAATCACGTATACTCTTGCAACCTTGACAAAGACATCTCGGCAATGATAGCAGTCACGAACACTACAGCAGCACTGTAAGTTGTGTGCCTCCTGCATCGCTTGAGCTTCCTGGTGAGCCATCACCTTGAGCTGTATAGGCCGTTGATTGCATGACATATGTCTCTGAAAGTGCAATATGCACAGCAATGAAGGCACTTTTAGCATGGCTGCAACCACTGAATTTGCCAATGGTGCAGGCGGGCAAATGATGCCAGGCAGCAGGCCTGTTAGTGCAAAGCGCCCTGCCAGCGCACCTGTCATAGCACCAGCAGCAAAACGGCAGGCCACTAAGCAGGAGGACAAGCCAAACACAGACGAGGACTTAGATGTGCTGCGGGCAAGTCATTCCACAATCTTGGAGTGACATAAAACACATTGCCGTCGTGACATTACTGACGTGCAGCCATGCATTTTCGCTTACTATCTCACCAAAGCATGTTATCATCAACTGCTTGGTCTGTCAGAAGGTTTGCAGGGATAAAACATTGCCTGTGTCTCACGTAATTCATGGGCTGCACCTGTATAATCGATGTCTGTTCTATAGAGCAAGAACCTCCACCTTATGCAACAGATATTACCTCAGCCACAATTTATGTTGTAGCTGTCATGTGGTCATTGCCATGCAGGGTGCTGGCGTAGATGAAGATGATGAGCGTGAGGCTATGTTTGAGCAAGCCAGGCCCACCTCAGCTAGGGGCCCCGCCCCAGCCCCACCTCGTCTCCTCAACCCCCATCCTTTGCAGCTCAAGGTGGTGGCCTTAATTGTTTGTATGTACCCAACAAATGCATGCAGTCATGCTGTGTGTGTGTGTGTGTGTGTGTGTGTGTGTGTGTGTGTGTGTGTGTGTGTGTTTTCAGGTCTGTATCTGCCAAATGTGTTGAGCAGTTCGAGTGAGCCCTATTTGCCTCATTGCAGCAGCACTGTTTCTTGTATTGCTGTTCAGGTCTTTGCCAGGTTGCCACTGATGACATCCAGATCAGTGGCATCCTCCCAAATGGCTGCCAAAGGGTCTGGATCCTTGAGGTTGACTATGTCACAAGCGTACGCTAGTGCATGCTCATAAGCATGGACAGCTACGTGGCATCTGGCACAAGCCGTCAAACTTAAATGTGTCTGTTGCCATGTGTTGCGCCATGCAAGGTGTCTTTTGTAAGGTTTTGTTGCATGTTGATTGCAGGTGCAGGAGGCTTTGAAGCAATACAACATCCAGGGCATGCATCCACGTCTGCATGCGTATCTGAATCAAGCTGTGTGGCTGCACATGGAAGGCCTGGTTGCACAAGCATGTAAAATGGCAAGTCAGAGAGCAGACCTCAGCAGGTGACAGTTCACACATGTGTGTGTCTGTAGGCTGTTCGTGTCTCTTTTGCTGCGTGGACATGACAATCTGCCGAAACAGCATCTCTTTCTTGTTGGTCATTTGGCACAAGGCAGAGTTGCGTTGCCTTGCTGCATGTTTGCCAGCAGCTGGACCTGCTTTGTGTTCATGGGTGACCTGCACCTGTTGTTGTGAGTCGGTCTGACATACCTTATGCTGGACACGTTGGATACTGCACGTTTGCAGAAAACAGGAGGGCATGCAAATGACAACAGATGTTCGCAAAGCGCTGGGTGAGAAAACCAAGCTTGAGAGAGACAAAGCCTTGGCCAAAGAGGAAGCTGCTAGAAAAGCTCTCCTTGAGGTCAGTCGAGCCTTGTCTGTTTGACCCTCTGCCATGCAGATTCAGCTGATTCAAGGCTTCCTTTTTGTCCAGGCCCACCTTGTTGTGTCGTTATATGTTCTAAAACATCTCCACAATCCAGAAACGCGTTTTACTCTGACTGTCAGCATTTGTTTGTGAGTCTAGATTTCCACTGTATGATCGACGTTTCTGTAAAAGTATGCATGCTTCAGGATTGAAAGAGCTGTTCGGGCAGTGTGTTGCTTCAGTTGTTCACCGCACCCAAGCCTCTTATTCGTCCCGCAAGCTAGGGAGTCGTCATCAAGCAGCACAGGATCACCAGAGCTGCATCTCATCGACAAGAAAGCGGTCTGACTTGGCCTGTCTAGAATTGTTGTTGTTGACCTTGCATATTACTGCAGGCATCCAAGTCAAAGGACAAGGATGGAGATGAAAGCACTCAACGCAAGGTCAAGGAGGCTCAGAAGGAGGAGTTAGACCGGCAGAACAAGCTTCAAACCAACATGGCTTTGAAGGCTGCCTTTGGAGGTGCCAGGTGGCAGAACTTCGGGAAGGCAAAACCTGCAGGTGCTGCTGCAGTTGCCTCTTCATGTGATGTTGTTCACACACACATCACAGTTCCTTTCATTATGCTGGACACAGATACAGAGCACAACAGGGTGTCATTCACTAAGCTGTTCTGCTGTGCTGGGGAACACATCGCATGTAGAAGATGAGCTTTTCATAGTCAAGCACATATTGGTTCTAGCTCTGGCGCATCAAAACACTGCTCCTCTCAAGCCTTTGCTGCTATCAACCGAGGATATGTACCTATACGCTAATGGATTTTGCGTGCAGGGCCAAAGACACCTGCAGTTGAAGCTTCTGCTGCTGCGGCCACTGCAGCACCCTCGATCATCAAGCCTGAGGAGACAGGGCCTGCAAAAGCTGCGCCTATGACGCTCGCTGAAAAGGCAGCTGCCAGACCTCAGCCTTCAAGGACGCCTCCTCCTCCGCCAGCAGCAGCTGCCCAGCCTGGAGCTTCCAGGTCTTTGCTGCCACCATCAAGGCTGGCGCCCGAGGGCCAAATTGTGGGGCTGAAAGACCTGATAGCAGTCATGGAGCATCATCCAATCTACTGCAAGAGTGATCACCTGTATCAGCTATATGACCGACTTGACCGTCCCTGAAAACACCCATCTGGTTTGAATGAACATGACATGACAAGTGACAATGATTTTGTGCAGAACACTTTAAGTGTGGCATGAACACCGAGAGTCTGGGCAGTTGACTGAACGCCACACGTTGCTGTGAACAAGTACCAGATAGGACAAGCAATGGGGTAAGAGCAGTCCACCAAAAATATGCCCTGGCTGGTGCCATGCCAGACAAAGTGTAACGCCAGCTAGTAGGGTTATGTAGGTTTTCACCGCCATGGCGTTTCACGAGCTCAAGTGTTGTGTAGCGTGTAGTGCACTGGCATCCCCTCGCGAGGACGACGATCTAGCCAAGTCTGCTTCCGTATATTGCAGAGCATGGCGCGCAGTAAAGTGTACAAATCGAAGCCAAAACCAGTTGAGGAGGAGTTGCCCTCAGACGACGAAATTGACGCTTTTGACAAGCAAAAGGACTTCATAAGCCTGGACGCTGCCAAAGAGTCTGAGTCCGATGACGTAGAAGACGAGGGTTTGTACGATTTATCGGACGACGCCGATGACAGTTCAGACGACGAATTTGACAGTGACGACAGTGATGCAGAGGGCGGCACTTTGGGTAGACGTAAGTTCTATAGCTAGCTGACCACTATGAATTGCTCGTGTGGAGGCTTGATACCATCCTCTGGAGAAGGCGCCCTTCGACATAAAGATGCCCAACTCATGCTGCAGTCAAGCGCACTGAAAAAGCTATGCGCAACAAGCTGAGCGTGCAGCAAGGGGAAGAAGGAGACGAAGAAGATGGTGAGGACAATCTTATGGCCAAAGACAAGCAATGGGGTAAGAGCAAGAGGGGCTATTACGGAGCTGACACTGAGGAGTATGAGGTGTGCACACACAACTGTCCATGTCCATTCCTACACACCTTGTTCAATGTCTTGGTACATCGGTACTGCATGATCATCAAACAAAGTGTCACCGGTATCAAGCGCTGGGCTACCAGATGCGTGAGCTGTCAGCACCAGACAACAGACAGCTGCATGGCAGACTAACAGCAATGGAAGCTTATGACAGTAGGTGCAGTTTGGCAGCACCTGCCATGATTGCACCTCTCAGCATTGACCTGCTGCTTGCTGCTGCATACATGCTGCCCTTGCAGCAGCATTTGCATCACTCAGTCTGTGGATGCATTCGTGCTGTGCTGCTGTTGACTGATGCTGGAGAGACTCATAAGGTCTGAGACGCAGCTGTGTTGCTGCAGCCAATTGCAGGAATCTTGGTCTGTGCCTTGACGTTCATCAGCAGCACATGTTAAAATTTGCCTTTTCATTCTGCAGTTGACTGATGATGAAGAGGCCCTCAAGGATGAAGAGGAGGAAGCACAGAGGCTGCAGAGACAGGCTGCTGAGCAGCTGCAGCCAGAGGACTTTGAGCAAGAAGAGGACGGGCTGGAAGCAAGCAGCAGCAGCAACGAGGAGGCTGAGACCATGGGCGCCAAAGCCAGACAGGTACACAAAGGCTTTTTGCATGTTACATCCGCTTCAGACACCTCGAACCTTAGCGGCATATTGACGGGAACCATGCAGTGCACAATGTGGCCATTTCTGCCACTGACATTTGATGCCAGACCTGCTCCATCATATTCGCTTCCAGTATGTCCTCAAGCCTATGGATTCATTGAAAGTTGATCTGCTTGAAGCAATATGCATACCAACTGAAGCTGTGCCCTGTGATGATTGCCAGAGCATGCTGACAATGGGTACATGTCATGCAGGCTAATGGGTTGGCAAGCAGTGCAGCACAGGCCCCAACAGTAGAGAGGCTAGAGCGTGATGAGGGGGCTCTGACTGATGAGCAGCGCATGTCAGCAGTCATGGCAGATGCGCCAGAGCTGGCTGCTCTCCTGTCTGAGTTACAAGGGAGCCTGGCGGAAGTCAGGTCACATGTTGGGCCAGTGTTGAAAGAAGTAAGAGCCCCCTGTGCAGTGTTGTGCTGTTGTGTTGCCTTGGAAAGCAAAGTGCAGCCAGTGCGCTTGCTACAGGAAAGTACAGTGTCAAAGTATGCAATCTGTGTCTGCATCATCACAGGCAAAGTGTGCTCTACCACTGCAGGCAATGTGCACATTGCTGTACAAGCAGCAGGTCTTGCAGCTGCAACTGTCATCTCCTTGCTGTGCCTCACATGTGATCTTTATCCTCTGATCTTTCTTTTGTTTGTCTGTACATGTAGACTGTCAAGAGCCCTCTGCCTTGCTGTTGAAGTCTTGAGTGCGCTGACCAAAGCACATGACCACATGCACCTAGTCAGCAAGTGCATATGTCATGGCAGGTCAGAGGCGGCAACCTGGCAACAGCAGAGGGCGTGAGCTACCTAGAGGCCAAGCACCTGCTGCTGCTGCACTACTGCATCAACATAGTCTTCTACCTGCTGCTGAAAGCAGAGGGGCGGCCTGTGAGGGACCACCCGGTCATTGCCCGCCTGCTGGAACTCAGAGCGTATCTTGAGAAGATCAGACCCATTGACAAGAAGCTGCAGTATCAGATGGACAAGCTACTCATGGCTGCTCAGTTGCAGGTGCCTCTTTGCTGTATGTGCTGGATTGCAGTCTCATGGACTGGGTCTGTGTCCTATATTGCAAATGGCAGGGACTTTGCCTGAAGATGTCATGAATGGGGAGACCCCTGACAAAACAATGTTGTGACGTTGTATGACAACCTGAGAGATGTGCTCCTTGTGAGAGATCCTTGTGCAAAACTTGTATGGGTTCATGCTGGTCAGCACTGGCTGGCGTGGCATTCTGACAGCCTCAAGTGAAGTTGTTTTACAGCGCTTGTTGCATGCATGCCCATGTCAAGCTTGCATCAGCACTGCTGCTAAATCTGCTGCAAGAGTATGAATACTTCCATGCCAATGGGGAAACCCACTTTTCATGCTCTGCTCTGGCATAGCTGGCTTGTTCTTTGTGCTGACTAGTGCTGAGTCTGTGATGAAAATTCTGCACGTAACTTCTGTTGACCTCAAATAAACTTGCTGCAGATATCAGGGAAGGATCAGGATGTGGCAGCAGACGGCACAGCAGCTGCCAGTGACCTCCTTCGCTTTGGTCCCAAGCCTGATCAGCTCATCCCCAAGCTGGCTCAAGACACCCAGGCAGCAGAGGGGGGTGTGTACAGACCCCCCAAGCTGAACCCTGTCTCCATGGACAATGACCCTGACAAGGACTATGGCAAGAAGGAGAGGCGGCGGCAGGAGCATGCTGCACGCAAAGCTGGCAGAAGCGACTTTGTGCAGGCTCTGGCTTCAGAGCTTGAGGGAGCTCCTGAAGAGGTCAGTGCTTTCGCTTTGGCGTATCTCTACATGAATGGGTTTTAAGCAACATGAGCGTGAAAAGGTCAGCACTGTATATCTGGTCTATGACCATGTGACTAAATAAACCTACCCGCCTGCGCATGTTGCTGAAGGACATACTTTGGTCTAGCATGCTGCTGTTGCTGCTATGATCATGCATGTTGCAGATGCATGCATGTGCAGGTATGTGTTTGGCTTGGTTCTCTCTTGATTGCACTTGTACCTCAACAAGCAGCAGCAGGTGCTCAACAGGGCAGCAAACAGCATCTCTGTTGGTAGATCTAGGTAGAAATCGCTAGCATGGTGACAGCGTCTTTTGCCTGTATGCTGCTGTGAGCCTACAGTGCTTTAGCAGGCAGCAGGACCATGAATACCCAAATTTTGTGGTGTTGAGCTTTCCTCCCCCTCAGGGCCAGTCAACAGCATGATGACAGCCCTAGGCTCAAGCCCATGCCCTACTCCCCCGGGAAGCATTGGCTCTCAGATCAGGAACGCTTCTGCTTCAGTCACTAACCTGCTGAAAGTGTTCCCTGGTTGCAAGTATGATTATTCGGTGCAGTGGCAAACAACGAGGCACTACAGGCACCGTGGCACAGACCGTGACATCAGTGCGAAGCAGGCAAGCACGGCTCAGAAGCCTGTGCATCAGTCATCAGCATGCAGACTGTACTGTGTACTGACAAGCTACATGCTGCTGGTTTGCAGTTGCGGGCATCTAGTGCGGTGGCAGGCAATGAGACTCTGGAAGCGTTGAGGCATAGACAGTGGCTAGAGGCCAGAGCAGCAGAAGAAGAGGACCTCATGGTGCGTGTGCCCCTCAGCAAGGAGCAGAAGAAGCAGGTCAAGGCGGACCGGCGAGTCAACCTGTCAGGCGCAGCCATGATGAATGACTTTGCTGATGACGTGGCTGACCTTGTCGGGGTAAGCAGCCTGTCCCTCAAGCAAAGATGCTTCAAATGGTGCCCCAGAAATGTATATCTCGTAGCAACAACTGAAATTTTCGAAAGGCATGAAAGGGATAAGCAGATGTTGCTTGTGTTCATCAGTCAGTATCATAGGCGTACTTAGTCTGCAGGCATGAGTTGTGCTATCACGCACCCCAGCAAGGTAGCTTGCTCACAGCTCACAGCAACAGTGTTGGCACAGCTCTTATTGCAGCAATGCATGCAAAGGGCAATGAGAGCTGTGCCAACATCGTGCACCTACTGCAGTGCTTGTTTGACACTGGAGTCACATGCAGAGGCAATCAGAGCACACACTTGACTTTAGTCACCATGTCCATGCTGCACAGGTCATTGCAGGCATTTTGCTGGGCTCTACAAATCAGTGCACACTTGTGAACATTTATCCGAGATCCAAACAATCAAGGAAAGGTCAGTAACGCTGCTGAAGTGCAGATCAACTCAACAAGACAGGAAAGCATCAACTTCTTCAGTGAGTCACGTCGTACAGTGTGATTTGCTGATGTGACCACATGCGTATATGCTGCAGATGGATAATGGCGGAGCTGCAGGGCTGGACGATCGCTTCTTGGGTAACCAGTTGTCACAGAAATTTGGGGCTGATCTGCTGACCCAACAGAAGGGCAAGTTGAGGTCTGGTGATGATGATCTGTCTGCTAAGCTGCCTCTATCACAGAGGCGAGCCAAGTATGATGGTGTCAAAGCCAAACAGTCAGCAAAGTAAGTTACACACTGGCTGCGCAACGGCAGCTGTGTTTGGCGTGAGATGTATGTGTGCCTGCAGCCATATGTACAGTGAGCATCTGAATTCATTATGTATGTTTGTATGTCTGTTACATTAGAATGTCGTGAGTGTTTCCTGGCATCACCTGCAGCGTCGTTCTTTAATTGATGCCTGTGTGAATAAATAGCGCAGGTCTTTCCTACAGTGACTTGTATGGCCATCCTCTGTTGTCTGGTCAGTTCTTTGCTGGGCTCACCTGGTAGTCTGTCACTGGCTCTGGTTTGCAGCCTCCCGACTCCTAGACCCTTGAGAATGGTTCAATCTGCAGGACAAATGCATTTGGCAGTGATGGTGATGGTGAACAGCCCAAGAAACGGATGCGAGAAGAGGATGACTTCTATAAGGAGTCCAAGGCACTTGCAGAGGGCAAGAAGAAATCCAAGAAGGGCAAGTACACAGCGCCAGACACCCTACCTCCCAGGCCAGACCCCACAGTTGAGGGGGCTAGGGCCATCACCACCGACATTGAGAAGAACAGGGGTCTCACTCCTCACAGAAGCAAGGCCACAAAGAATCCCAGGAAGCACAATAGGAACAAGTTTGAGAAGGCAACCATGCGGCGCAAGGGGCAAGTGCAGGAGGCAAAGTCTGGCTCAGCTGGTGGGTATGGTGGGGAACAGACCGGTATCAAGGCTGGCGTTACACGTGGTGTCAGGTTCTGATTCTTTGTGTGTGATATGTTTGAGAAGCAGTCATGACCTGTAGACCATAGCCTGATGCTGCTGGCTTGAATGTTCAGCATGGATACCAATAGTTTGCAGCCGATTTCATTAGTTTAGTGAAACTCTTTCTGGCTATTCGATATATGCCACTACCACAGCTCTGTTAGCGAAAGGCTGTTGCAAAATCTCGATTTTAGAGAGTATTTTTGGCGCGAGAGTATGCAGTTCCGGTCAGATCTAATGCTGCGACGCAAGTCAGCTTGCGGGCACGCTCAGCCTGTCTTGTGTACGTGGGGTTTAACATTACGGTAACAGCACCCAGCAATTCTGTCATGTCACAACCAGCCCCCGCAATGCTGATGTTGAAACTCTTAAAAACTTATGTAAGTCACCGCTGCAGAGAGTTGCGAACCCAAACGCTTCTGCCGTACTGTAACATGTCTCTAGCTAGGACGCAGAAACATGAGGAAGGTGACGAGCTTTGCAGGAACCACCAATCACACCATCATAAAACTAAATGGACCTATCACTTCCTGATATACATACAGGCTGCAGCAATCAACTATTGGTGCCCCACTCCAGGGACTGCATCACATAGCCAGGGCTGTCTTGTGAGGCCAAACACGAACCCCCATCCTGCTTACATGTCAATCAGTTCCCATACGCCTTCTTGAAGCGCTCGACTGCCTCCAAGATGTCTTCCCTGCAACATAGCAAACATGGCTTAAATACATGGCAATGACACAAGATCACTGAGCAACAGGCCTGTGCTGTGAATGTACTGAGCACGTCCCAAATCTACTGAGAAACAGACAGACCCTTCAAGCTGAGCTTAAAAAGTGAGACGCTTGGCCACAATGGCAATAACTGCTGTCATGACTTGGTAAACCTGAAAGATGCCGACAGCTCTTGCTGCCTTGACATGCTGGTGGCTGATACTTGTGCAACTACTGATGTTCACCTGTGTCCAAAAGCACTTGCTCTGACAAAACCCTCCCCTGCAGGTCCAAAGCCGCTGCCGGGGGTAGTCACAATGTTGCACTTGTGCAGTATGTCAGCAAAGACATCCCATGAGGGCTTTCCTGGGAAGCCAACCCAGACATAGGGAGCATTCTGGCCACCATACACCTTGAAGCCCATGTCAAGAAAGGTCTGGCGCAGAATGGTGGCATTCTCCTTGTAGTAACTGACCAGATCCAGCATGGCTTCATAGCCTTTGGGCTGCAGTACAAGACATTGTGTCAGCAGCAAATCAGTCGTGACAGCTAGAGAGATGCTTCATGCCTGTTAGGCTACAGTGCGCAATCATGAGTGAGTCTCTGGCCCATCACGACAGCAGCCACAAGCAAACGATTGATTGCAGGACAGATAGCCGCATATGCACAAGCCAGCAAGCATGGCCAGGCAAGTCAACTTGCTTGGGGCCTGCAACAATGATGCTACGCATGGGAAAAAAGGCGCATCTGCACCCTTGACGTAGACCAATCCATGACTTCATGTCACTTCAAGCACAACAAGCAGCCCCATGAGTGAGAGACACAGGCAGAGGGTGCTCCACGTGCTGCAAAGCCCATCAGCAGCAGGCAGAACAGCATAAGGAGGTACCTCCATGCAGGCGAGGCCACCCGCTTGTGAGATGACAGAAGCCCCATTGAAGGTGGTGGTCATGATGCGGTTGAAGTCCTGCTGCACAGGGGTGCCGTCAGCAAACTTGAGGGCTGCTGGGACGACCGTCCAGCCCAGGCGCACACCGGTGAAGCCAGCGTACTTGCTGAAGGAGCACGTCTCCATGGCCACCTCATCTGCCCCTGCACAGTACGTCAGAAAGCAAACTCAAACGCATGCGAGAAAGCAGTTGAGTGTGTAGCACACCATGTGACAAAGCAAACTCAGAGGTGTGTGCAATGCAAGTGTACATGCTGACTGTATACAAATGGTGTGGAGTCATGATTTGGGTGTTGGGTGAATACAGCTACCTCAGAATTGTCCTGTTCAGCAGCAATACCGCATGCTTTGAGACAGCAGTGTAGCCTTCCTATCAAATGACCTGTTATACGATCAGCCTGCTCTCCATGTTTCAGCATACACATGTTGATGAAGGACAGACACCCCATGCGCTATATCCCTGGTGACTTCTCTCAGGGCTGAAGTGCCAGGCAATATGCTGACAAGGTCCACTGCTAAGATCTGTGGTGGTAGCCTGCTGCGACTAAAACAAACATGACTATGCAAGCAAATTTATGTGATGCAAGAAGGATCAACCTGCACTTCCATGTGATCTGACTCTAAGACAGACCATAGCCTTGTCACTTGCCTGGTATCTCAAAGATGCTCTTGGGACAGTCATCATCCTCAATGTACAATGCGTATGCTGCATCATACACTATCAGAGATCCATTCTTCTTGGCTGCTTCCACAAGGCTGGTGAGCTGCGCTCGGGTGGCTGCAGCGCCAGTTGGGTTGTTGGGAGAGCAGAAGAAGATCACATCTGACTTTTCAGCCTGCGCAGAATCGGGGACACTGTGTAAAATCGAATGCTGTACATCATGATGCAGACCAGCAGCAGCAGTAAGTGCACAGCCACACCATACAAAAGTTTGCAAATGTAACAACGACCATGTCAGCAAGTCACGATGCAGCGGCCCAAAATTCTAATTGAATGTGCTACTACGGCACTTTGAATGTCGGCACATGGGCTCAGTGAATTGTAGTCTATATAGACATCATGAAGTCAGTATCAAGTAATCCTCATAGCCCATGAGTAAGCCATGCCACGTAGGCTTTGCTGCTCAGCAGATAAAGATGATGTACTCACTCCAAGTCACCTTGGTCAGTAGTCTAACATGTAATTTTCTGAGCATCACCGCAGCCACATTGCACACAGTAGCAAAACTTTGCACATGCTGTTGCACTTTTGAAAATTTGGTGATTTTGATGGCTTTGCAACCTGGACAGTTGTATGCAGCAGTCAGCTTGTCCAAGTTCAGCTTAAAGAAGCTGACTGCTGCTTTCAGCTGCTCAGGTTGGGAAGCCATCAAGATTCCCTCTCTCCCAAACAGGGGCTCTGATGCAGCGCAGCCTAAAACCAAACAGTGCAAGGTGCAGGCTGCTCACCACAGACAGATCTGGGAAGAAGCCATTCTCTGGGGTGCAGGGCATGTACTGCACATTGCTGAAGCTGGTGGCCTCCTGGTCATAATCCCCAGTCATGCCCATGATGACTGATGTATCCACATAGACGGGATAGGAGGGGTCCTGAACAGCCACCCGAGGGCTGCTGCCAAGCATCATCTGCATACCACCTTCACAGCATGAGTCACACATGTGTCAAAAGTACAAGCAAGGCACCATTTTGAATCAGTTGCAGATACAAGAGTCCAAAAGAGGACAGACAGGAAAGCGTGCGGTGTAGTCGTGGAGAGCATAGCAGTTTGCATTGTGCGTTTTGCTTGTTTGCCGATGAAGCAAAGAATGCAGTAGACTTGCTATTGGCTGCTCAAACAGACCCTGCTTGCGCCATAATAATAATGATGATAATAATAATAATAATAATAATAATAATAATAATAATAATAATAATTAAAACGCTTTCCAGCTCATGGTGAGCTAGGTACGTGCAGGAACATGCTTGCGCCATGCAGAGCATGTTCCACACAGCATGGTCACATGGAGACCCTGACATGCAAGATCCTCCACCAATACTGGCTTGCACACAGTATTACCTGCAAACGCCCAATGTCGCACTTGGAGCCATCTGATACAAAAATATCGGAGGGCTTGAGATTCAGTCCATTGTATAGTTTGTTACAGATAGCTTCCCTGAGGACGCCTTTGCCCTGCTCTGCCCCGTATCTGCAACACACAGCAGCTTTTCAGCTGACATCCGCATCACAATGTGTTGTGATTAACATGGAAGAAGCCAGCATTTCAGCTGACATCAACATCGCAAGGTTTTGTGCTTGACAAAGCTAGATTGCCGACAGCATTTTGGCTGATGTCAAGATCACAACATTTTGTGGTCGATGAAGATGGAGTAAAAGCTTGTGTGCAAGCCAATGGCATTGTAGCGGGGATGTGACTGTCATTCTGGGTGATATGTTCTCAACACGACTATTCAGCTCCGAAAGATGGTGTTTTATCATGTCTAATCCTCCAGTCACATGTCCCCTTGCATGCCCCAATGCAGTATAGAAAGTGAGCATGTGCACTGTCAAATCAAGCATTGGCCTGGGTGGCCAACAATCATCCACAGGATGACAGACCAGACTTACCCACTGTAGCCTTCCCTGGTGGCCATGCCTGATGCTGCAGCAGCCATGGCATCAGCGATGACTTGAGGAATAGGTTCAGTGGTGTCCCCGATGCCAAGACTAATGATCTTGGCATCAGGATTGGCCTCTTGATGTTCCCGTCGTCGTTTTGCAATCTGCAGCAAGCAGCTAGTTTGAGTTGCAAATCAACGGAGAAACAGCACCATGCAACAGTCTGCAAATGCTTACCTCGGGGAAAAGATATCCTGCCTGAAGCTTAGCAAAATTGGCATTGCGTTTCACGCTGGTGCGCACTGCACAGCAACATAAATGGTCAAGGATATGCTGGCAACTATGGGGCTGAAACTATGCTTTAAGCAATCTCACCTTCTTCTTGCGTTGCCACAGTGCAAGAAATCTTGGTCGGATGGCATCTGCACAGGACGTGAGGCAACGTCAAACTCTGCCAACCCAACGAACAAGAAGTCTAGCCAATATTGTGGCTAACATGATGCAATGCGACAAGCTTCAGGAAGGACACCATGACGTAGCTGACACAGACAGGCAGCAGCTGACCAGAAAGTAAGCTCTGCACCTCCTGTGGGCTCGTGCTGGCTCGCGAACATGTGCGCACTGCCAAACCGCGGGAGCACGCGCTCCCAGGCTCCCTGACGTAGCCATATTGTACATGTCGAGCGACTTTGCAATAGCAAGGCGGCTTTCATGTTTGCAGCTGGGCTGTCGTAGGGCTTTTGCAGAATGGCAGAAGCTATTGGCAGAACTAGGGTCTGAGCGAGCACAAGCAGTCGCACATATCAGACCAATAATACTTGTTTCTGGCCGGACGTTGAACGTCGTTACTGGGTTGCTCACAGCAGGCTAGGTGCGGCCGGACTAGCGCAGGCGGCGCCGTGTTGCTACAGGTCAGTCTCGCTAGATATTCTGGCATGTTCAAGCTTGAAGGTTCTGCTTGTCTTCGCCCACCTGGCTCATCACGAACTTAGCCAACCATCATCGAATGATTTTGGCACATAAACACCACTCATACACCGTGTTTTACATGTATGACTTGGCTGTGCTACTTCAATAGGTCACCGTCCGTTCAAGGTGTGAAAGCCGCGATGCCAGGTTACAACCCCTCTCCAGAGCAGGAAAGCATCTACAACCTGATTCCAAGATATCAGGCCCCAACACCGAAGCAAGCTCTTTATCGCTCAAAGGTATCTAGTTTTTTTCCCTACAGTGCTACCTTCTCCTGTCAACCTACTGGTATCAGGCTCCAACACCTGTATATATGCCCACAGCACAAGGGCAAGGTTGACCCAAAGCAGTATGAGATGGGGGTGAAGAAGATGCAGCCAGCAGCCACCTTTGGCCACCCATATGGCATGAACAGTACCAGCCCTGACCAATTCCTGAAGAGCCATGCTCAGGAGCCTCTCTTGCCTGAGCGTAAGCTTCTCATACAATGGTGCTCTTTAAGTCCCGAATCTCTCAATTGTCAGCCCTGCCAGTGATGTCACATCCACTCTACCTGCAACGTACAGCTGTCATGGGCATCAGCTTGTCACACACCTCTGCAGACATTACCCACTAGACTTATGCGCTTTTCAGTAACAGCAGCCCGTGGCCAATGGGTTTTGCTTGACCTTTCTGCGTGGGCGTACAGCTCACAAACCCTCTACAGAGAAGATGCGGCTGAAGGCGCCAGTGCCTCTGAAGACCGAAGTGCCAACCATGGGCTTGCATAGCAACAAAAACTTTGTCACCACAAATGCTATTCAGGCAATCCTGTCAAAGCCCAAGCAGATGCCAGAGGACTTCAGGTATTACTTTCCTTCCTTGCCTTTAGTTTGTTTTCCGCACAGAATCAGGGTCGAACATGTCTTAGGCATGTACAAGGCAAACAAGCCTTTCAAGGCTTGTTTGCCTTGTACAGCATAAATGCTTTTGCTTCAAGTTTTCACAGACCATCATCATCAAACTGTACATCAGCTGCGCAGAGCTGTATCAATGGTGAGAGTGCAGTCCCATCACTTTGTGTGGCTTGGCAGGTGGACTTTGAAGCCTGAATTTGGGGAGGTGCCTCAGTACTTGATCAAGAACAAGAAGCAGATTGCTGATGAGAAGGCTAGTGTGGAAGAGCACATCAGGCTCCGTCAGCAGCAGGTGTAACACACGTGCCATGTGACACACTCCTGCGCAGGCTTCACACTCTATTGCAGAAATCTTTGGTTCATCTTGCTTTGAGCTCAGTACCCTTGAAGACTTTTGTCTATGCATTATCATGCTGATGAGACCAGTAGAAGATAAAAGACTGCATATGAGGGCATGTTTGCATTGCGCTGCATAACCATGATCTTCATGCTGAGTGCATATGTGCAGTGGATGTTGCATAGTACTGACTGTGATGACATTACATGCAGGAGCATGATGCACACGTAACTCAGATGAGCGAAGGTGAGAGGCAGCAGTTACTGCATGACTTGAAGACTAAGTGGGCAACTGTGAACACTGCTTACCAAAAGCTGCCATTTTCTCTGGACACTCCTGCAAAGATGAAGAGGAAGGAGACATTTGAGAAGCAGCTGACCGAGATTGAAAAGGATGTACAGCTGTTGGAGCATGGAAGCACTGTCTTAGTCTTGCAGGATTGATTATAGCCAGGATGTAAACAAACCTTGCAATGTTACTGCATAGGAGTGCGAGCTGCGGTCCACTCATGCTCTCTAAGCGGAAACAAGCAATGCTAGTGTGTATGTGCCAGGATCAGACTAATCAATCTCTTGTATCATATCAGGACCTGTCGCCAGCACCCTGATCTGTAAAAGGCAGCTTGGTGTCTCTCAAGCCTGCATGATCAAAATAAACCAGAGTTGAATTCTCAGATGAAATCGCAAGAGTGATTACAACACTAGCGATTGGACTCAAGTTGATTACAAATATAAGTGGCTTTGAAAGCTTGGTGGGGTGAATGCAAACTCACATGCTGAGAAGGGATGACATCAAATGGCTGCTGTGGGGCGTGTGCAGGCTGTAGCTTTGGCTTCTGTTGCTGCTGTTTTAGGACCTTGATCACTACCTCAAACTGCTTTGCAGACACACCTGCAAAACGGCAGAAGGTACTATCAGGTGAGACGAATTCTGAAATTACGCTGTGTGCAGAACCAGCAAGGCGAGCTCGGCATGAAGCATCGAGGTTGTGACTTGATGGAGCTGACAATTGTGCCCTAAAGCAGTGATCATACTCTGAAGTGCAGACAGGAGCTTCTGTGTGTCTTGGAGGTCAGTTTTTACAGATGCTATCTGGGTTGCTTGGGCAGCAAGCTCCTCTGCCTGCTGAAGGTTTTCTTGCTGGACCTGTATGAACACAAACAGTGTGACAATTTCTGACAAACATACATCACAAGAGCAATGACACATGACAGCATCGCACACTGCATTGCACAAGCAATTTGAAATGTGACAAGCATAGCCTTTCAGCACAGCATCCAGTGTTGTAGTCACATGGGTGTGCATTGCGATCATGTTGTTCTTTTTGGCGTCGTGACGCCATGCTTGACTCATGAGTGTGCAACAATGAATTTACACCTTGCGCAACAATGGCTTTGTGTCATGACCCACTAGCCTTGTCTTCAACTGAACTTTTGTGACTTGACGTGCTAAGGCTTGCAAAGACTGTGCTTGACGGTCTGCCAACGCTTCAAGCTTAGCCAGGCCTGCTGTTGATGATGTTGCTGGGTGTATGTCAACATCATGCTTCCTGCGCATATCATGTTGTGTGTGCTGTACATGCAATGTTATGCAAAACATTAACAGACAAGTGCATGCAGACGGCTGAAAGCAGTGCTTACCTACCATTACTGACCCAGCGCCGAATAGTGCCAAGAACATATGCCAATATCAAAGCACAAACGGCAAACTGGGAGAGCCAATTGGGATGTGATATCATATGGTGCTGTGGCTGACATACGGGCTCGGATTGATGTGCTTCACATTCATAGCTTGCTGCTTCCTGCACCTCTTGACTATACTTCAAAAACAGTGCATAAGCCTGCAACCCAACTGAGCTGACCAGGCTCAGCAACTCTGTTGTTCGGAGAAACATGGCCACGGAGGCGGTAGAATCTGCGTGAGAGACATCCAGATCTCGCTGGGTAGAAGTCGCGCTGCATTTCTGTTTCTGCCGTCTCGCTAAATGTAACGCCTGTGTAGCGTGTGCTCGGACGCAAGCTGCTTTACGCACTTGGTGATGAATGCAGCGACAGAACAGATTGGAAGGACAAATTTGGCAGCAGTTCATGGCGTTGCTACCATATGTATCGAAAGTGCAAGGTGTAAGGTCGCCATGGCAACATCGCATGCATGACACAGCTCAAATTAGGCTGAAGCTGCTGACATGCAAGCCGTTGTCAGTACAGTACCATCAGCGTGTCATAGCTAGCCAGAGAAAGCCGAAAGGGTGTTGCTCTCTTCAGATCAGAGACATTGCAATTGTTGTTAAAGGCTTCGATTTGGGGATGACCGACTTTCCACAGAAAGTCAAAGGAAAAGGACTTGCATGCCATGGTTACTAGATTTCCTTTCCTGCCCGTCGCCATTGCAAGAAGCGCTGTAAGCTCAGACCATCCGCCAGGCTTGCCATAGCTTGCTGCCATTTCCTCCAGAATGTGGCGTGTTGAGACGTAGTCAGCGCTGCGCACTTGGCTACTTTTGCCTTGCTTCTGTAGTTTCGAGGCTGCATGGCTGTCACATCTGCCGGTGTTTGCGGCTTAATACCTGAAGCTACCCCTTGCACGTTGCAACAGATATGCATGTAGCGCTTTGCTTGGGGTACGGAGAGCTCCAGAGCCATCAGCAGTCGGACTCAGTCACAGACCTACAGACGTAGAAGTCTCGTTTTCGTTGACCCAGCCCGTCCGCGGCCACACCCATTGCTGGACTCGCTGATTGACTGCGATCAGCCGCACATACACAGAGTAAGCGGTTCGTGCGCGTCCCCCACACAAATGAAGGCACTGGATCGCAGCAGTTGCTGCACTGTGTCAATAGTGAGCTCAAGGCACGAGCCGCATGCGAGAACACTGAGACCAAACATTCTCTGCCTGTGCAGTGGAACGCAAGAACATAAACATGGCTCGAATCGAGGATGACCACGAGCGTCAGGTATATGCTGAGACTGGGCAGGAAGCATGGGCCTAGTCAGACTCAAGCTCAGCGCATACATACAATGTTATGTGCAGGCAACCTTCCAGCGAAGGAAGAACGGGTTGATGAGGAGAGCTATGGAGATCAGTGTGCTATGCGGCTGCGACATTGCAATGTTTCTGTTTGCACCAGATGAAAGGTTGTCACAGTATACCAGCAGCGAGATGGAAGGGCTGCTAGACAGATACAGCAGAACCTGTCAGCAGCCGCATGAGTCTCGGAGTAATCAGGATGTAAGCATCAAGCATAGATGACTGTGCTCGTTTCACCAGGCATGCATGCTGCAGCTTCCTGACACCTTGCCCCATGGCTGCAGCTGCTGCGGATGCTTCCGCCTGACTTGGCAGCAGATGTGATGGCATTGCATCCTCAGAGAAAGAGAAGGGTAGGTGCCTTGAAGCCCTCTTTTGAAAATCTGCAGATTCAACCTTGACACACATGGCCTCACGTAGATGGACAGTGTCTGCAGGGTAGACCTGTTCTAGTAGAGGAGGGTGAAGGTGATGTATCCTCCATGTCAGATGGCAGGTAAGAACCTGGTTTTGTCATGCATAAGCTGTCAGTTGTGGTCTGGTCTGCATGTCCCTGGCATATACCGTCTCATCTTTGCCACTCAATGTGTTTCCACAAGCATCTGATGTATTTTGTATGGCATAGTCAGCCACAGAGCTTGCTCAGGTGTGCTCAAGCTCCTTAGTTTGGCGAACATACAAACAATAGATGGGCAACATAATAATAGATGCGACTCCAATCTCTGTGTGTGTGCTGCTTGTGCAGTGCATTGCAGCACAGACAGATGGACATTCTGAAGCCTTTGGGCCTTGCACCAGAGGACGTGAAGCTGCCCTTGTCGCCGCGCAGTGAAGATGCGTATGCTCGCATCAACGAGGAGTTCGATATGCTGTATAGTCAGCTTCAGGATCCTGGGGAGCAGGCTGGTCAGAATCATGCTGAGGTGAGCTCCCAAGCTGTTTGGGTTGCATGCCTCATGCAGCACCAGGACCAGCACCAGGAGGCACTGTATACTCAAGCAGTCTGTATTTGCTGTGCCATGAAGTCAAAACGCAAGCCAGCTGCTAATGTAGACCTCACTTGTGAATTACCAAGTGCTAACACTTTGCATGCCTGTCTGCATCATACCAGCTGTCTGCTGTATGGGTCGTGTAAAATCCAGACACACAGTAAGTATGAACTTTAGCAATGTTGTTGACTTGACAGCTCATCAGCCCATTTGAGTCAATGTACAATGCATGGTCTGCTAGACAATGCCTCTCAAACCTGAATGAGGATAACACATGATGGCTAGTGGTGAACAGCAAAAGCACTGCATGCATGCACCTGAGAAGCTGATTGCTGCTGTTGGGCCAACTTGGGAGATGGCTTTTTGGTGAACTGTTATGTTTGGCATGCAGCGGTCCCCAACAAGCAATGACTCTTTGGCAGGAGGGGCAACAGGCAGGGGCAAGCGTGGGGGTATGTTCTGCCCTCTGCCACAAACACTATCTCAATATCTTGCATGAGTGGACTCACACGCATCCTGTGCTGCAATGTCCTGTAAATCTGCTGGCAATGTATGACAAAGATCTTGGCATAGGCAGGTTGTTGAAGGGAAAGACCTGCAGCATGAGTAGTTGCAGCTCAGAGTGACTCCTTGCATAGCTTGTGATCAGAGCTCCTGATGGAGTAGGCTGTCCAGCAACCAAAGTCACAATTGTGTCCGTATCTGCGTTCTGTGCAAAAGCAGGATTCTGTGCAAAGCTTTCTGCTTTGGCATAAAATGCAAAGTACTCTAGTCCTGAATGATCGAGCATGTGCTTCATGTGACTGCCCTGCCACCAACTCTTGCTTGCATGCCATAGGACGTCCAGCAACAATGAAGAAGAAGGGATCTGTGAAGCCGAAAAAGAAGGAGAGCGCCGCTGCAACCAAGAAGGCAGGCAGGGGCATTAAGGGTGCAACCCCAGCCGACAGCCACACCCCTCCTCCTGAAGAGGTGGTGGCTGAAGGGGGGATGCCAACAGCTGATGAGAGAGTGGCAACAGCCCAAGGGGGACTGCACACTGGTGAAGGGAGAATGGAAGCCCCAGCTGCCAGTAGTGCTGGCCAGGTGGCTCCAGCCAAAGGGCAGCACCCTGTGGAAGGCCCTTCCACTGACAGGGTGGTCCCTACATCTGTAGATTCCCAGCAGGGTAAGGCACACTTCACTCAAAGTGATAGTCAGCATGCAGGCCTGGAAGAGGACCTGCTTTGTTGCATGTGAATGCTGCTTTTTGAGATACTTTGCTTTCATGGAGAAGTGTCTCTACACATGAAACACAGAGATTACTCATATGGTAGTGTGATAGTTGGGGTCCATATTTTCAAAGTCAAGACTGCTGATACAGCTGCCAACCATATCAGTGTCTGTTTTAGCAACCAAGTCATGCTCAAGCTTGTGAGCATACATCTCACATCACCTAAGTTCATAATGACTGGCAGAGTTTGACAGCTGCATTGCTGACCATAAGGGCGTAAAGCTCATCATCAGCCGCATGTGCCCTGCAAGTATGCTTCCATAGCTGGTCAATGGTGCACTCAACATCGCTGTTCACAACTTGCATGTTGCCTGATGTTGTGAGCAAGCTTCCACAAAACTCATTTGAACGCCTCATTAAGGTGAAACAGTCAAACTCAGTAACACTGTCACCCAATAAAGATTGTACCCTCTGCATGTTGGTGATAGTTCTATATTGGGGTGTTGCAGGCAATGATCAAAAGAGTGGCACAGCAGCTGCTCCTCAACAGCCGCCCTCAGCCCAAGCCACTGCTGCCCCCCAGGCTGAGGTCACAGGACCCCCTGCATCACCCCTGTCCCCAACAGCATCTACTGCATCCCCTAGGCCATCCACCACACAAGTGCCTGGCCCTGGGACTGGCAGTCAGTCCCTGCAGCAGCCTGGCAGGGCCTCTGCAATGCCCTTAGGGGCTGTAGACATGAGCAGGGCTGGTGGACCTGCCCCTGCCCTGGCAGATGACAATGGTGCTGAGGATGTGACCACTGGCCTGGTGAGACATTAGGTGATCCTGAGTGTTGGTTGCGTTTGACACCACAGGGTGTTTGTGCTGTGCGCTGCATGTCAGGATCCCTGTCTACTGCTGTCCGGATGTATGCAGAAGTGGGCAGGACATTAGTCAACAGCTGGCCCTGCTACCATGGTGGTTTGATCTCAAGTGCTGTTGTAGCTACCTCGCAGCTGCCTTGGATGATCATCAAAAAGCTGTTAGCTTTGCGTGTGTCAAGGCTGCATTGCTACACATCTCATTTCAGGGACAATTTGGCATGCAGACACTGAAATTCAGCAACATAACTTTGTTTCTGTGTTGTTACTGTGTTGACTGACTACTAGTCTATGAGGTGTCCACAACCCATGCTTCTCCATGACAGGGAACAGCAGGAGTGACATTTGCGCCACGTCAGCTCGCCTCATACACCACACCCAACTTCTTCACTGGTGAGGCAGCCTCAGTGCTCAGGGAAGCCAGCAAGACTGCCCAAACTGCTGGCTTTGCCTCGAGAATGCAGGCGGCTCCCCTTGCCCATGCTCAGGGCAACAGCTTGCCTAGCTCTCTTGGTGCTGGCCAGCAGCATGTGCCTGCGCAGTCTTCGCTTGTCTCTCCAGCAAGTGACGACCACACTGATGAGCCAGCGGCAAAGAGGAGGTCAAGAGAAAGACAGCCTACACAGAAGGCCATAGATGCTGGTTTGGCCCCTGCGCTTGCAGGGCAACAGGGGCGACATAGTCCCACCAGAGGTGTCAGTCCAATGCAGGATGCTCAGCAGTCGCATGCAAAATCTGCTGCCCTGGTTCAGTCACTGAGTGCAGCTCCGCCTGCGCAGCACTTGCAAGCAGGAATGCCTGTATAAAATGTGCCCTACCGCAGCTTTGAAACATGAGCGCAGGGTTGAGTTCTAGTCCGTCTGTTCTGTTTGAATAACATCTTTTATGCATAATGTGTCAGAACGATTCTTAGGAGTGTTTGTCGTGTGGTTCATTCTTTCTATCGTCAGCAGGTGACAATGGCCACACTTCAGCTGGCATCTAGCACACCCACTTAAGTTCGATGTCCTCGCTAACGGCTCTTGTCTCGAGCAAAGCTACTCAATGCGCGTTTCAGTGCTGTGGATTATGAACGCCTCTCAAACATGACACCAAGCTGGGAAAATTGCAACTGTAAAGCACCACAGCTCCCAGCTGTCTATTTGGGTTTGTCTGGTCTGTGACGGAGGCATGTTGCACAAGTGCATGCTGCTACTTGCTGGTTCGAGTCTCCACAGGGACCGATGTTCGACTAGAATGTTAAAGCTGTAAACGCATTTTCTTTGACAACGTCTAGGTCAAAGTGCATGGATGCTATGCATGAATCCCCCCGGCATGGCTGCAGGTTGAAGGCGACGATTCATCTCATTGCGATTCAGCGCTTTGACAAATTTCTGTATCATAGCTACCAACTGCTCTCGCTACCTGGAAGCCTCACATGCACAGGTGTGCTGCCCAAGTGGCGTGTTTCGAACAGTATGAAAGTCCCCACCCTGTAAGTGTACGATCACATGCCTGATGAGTTGGGCTTAAGGCAACACCAAGTACACTCGCTTCAATAGCAAAGTGAGCAAGAGCGTACACTGCTGTGTCAGCCACCTGCTATCATCACTTGACTGTGGCAAGGCTGTCCTGCCTGGACAGCTGACACGTGAGCTGTCTGTAAGCTTACAGCCTTGTAGGCCTGCATGTCTGACTCAGACAATGAAAACTATGTTTACTATGGCACTGCTCTGGAAGAGGAAGTGGAAAGCAGAGCAGGGCAACATAGCAAAGCTTTGCAAGATCCTTCCTTGACAAAGAGTCTACCAGTATGGAAACAGGTAATACTCGATGACACTGCGGCTTGCCACAAAACTGTTTGCACAGTCAGCATCACCTGCATGTGCTCATTGTGAAGCTTGTCGTGTGTAACGTGCATCACAGTTGCAATGGCATCTCGTGCAGGAGGTCACAGATGCTGAAGGCAGGAGACGCTTTCATGGTGCTTTCACTGGTGGCTATAGCGCAGGCTTTTACAACACCGTGGGCTCTCAAGAGGGTTGGCAGCCAAAGACCTTCAAGTCCTCTAGAGACAAGCGATCTGGAGATAGGTGTGCACACACATTAATTGCTGCATCATGCTGGGCTATGCAGTCGTCGCCTGGGTATCAGAGACTTGAGAAGAACTTTGCAAAGAAGTACTGAATGCACATCGCGGACTTGTATGCTCAACTGAGCTGATCCTATTCAAAAGCCATATGTACATCCGGGTTTTGTTGGTGGAGGAGATGGCAAGTCTGTAATGATCTTCTTCTGCAGGCAGCAGAATGTGGAGGACTTCATGGATGAAGATGAGCTGGAGCTGCGGCAGAAGTCAAGTGTTCAGACAAAGGCAGAGTATGACACATTTGGTGACACAGCTACAGAGTTGGCTCGCAAGGCTGCGGCGGCAGATGCTCATGCAAGGCCCAGCTTGATCCCAGGACCTGTCTTTCAGGACCTCATAGCTCCTGTGCCAGACTCTGTAGGTAGGACACACAGTGCTGATGCATGTATGCTCACATCCAATGTCATTGAGCTCTTCCTTTTGAGTAACCCTTGGCAAAGCTGTGCAATGTCAACTCAAGGGTTTGAGGATGTGCACATTTCTCCAGAGGTGCTAAGGTTGACTGTTCAGCCTAGCACCACATGTTGGGCTTGCACTGGCTTGTTGCTTGCAGATATTCTGGCGGTGAGAGCACTTAAGCCTGAGCCGCTTGATTTGATCAAAAGCTGAGCAAATACGCTGAGCAACTGTCCAAGTCATTGCAGGGTTTTGCCACATGTAGGACAGGCAAGACTTGACGGTGTCGCTTTTACTTGTAGGGGTTAGGCTCCTCCAGAAGATGGGGTGGCGGCAGGGCAAGGGAGTGGGCACTGCAGACATCAGTGCAGCAGACAAGTCCACAAAAGGCAGCCGGTGGGGCCGAGTAGCAGGGGTGGGTGTTGACAACACCCCACTTTATGCCTTGAAGCCCAAGGAGGGCCTGCATGGATTGGGCTTTGACCCTTTCAAGGTGGGAGCCTAGCCAGTCTGGCTGAGCACACTGTAAACCATCAAGTCTGTCTGCAGAGACACTTCACAATTTGCAAAGCCAAGCACCAAGGTTGTACAATTTAAGCATAAGTATTATGTACAAGCTCTTCATTACAGACCCTATCTGCAGCCCAGGCCTCACAACTTCACCCTTGTAGGGACCACCAGCTGTAAGGGTTTGCGTCTTCAAGGCTTCGCCCCCTCAAGGCCACCTTGCATGCTGCAAGGCTTGCAGACTCCACACACACCTCTATACACTCAGCATGTGACTGTGCATAACAAGGCTCATGCAGTTTTGTCTGGAGTGTAGGATGCAGAGGTGTTCCGCAAAGCCAAAGGGGCTTTGGAGCCACAGAGCAAGCAAGCAGTGACAGGCGCCAAAAGGACACGTGGCGTGGCATTTGGTTCCGGAGCAGCTGATGAGGATGACAGCTATGGCATGATGGAGGACTATGTAGTTGAGGAGACAGACAAGCGCAGAGGGCTGTTGTTTGAGGTTGCAGAGGGCAGCGATGAGGATGACATGCCTTTGGTGATGGGCAGGTGAGGTGTGACTTCTGACATTGTCTGTGACTGTGTCTGCATGGCATATTATGCCTTGTTGCGGAAGTGACAAATACAGCACTTGAAATGATGTCACTGCATGTTTGTGGCTGTATGAGTCTGGGTGGCTGCGTCAGTGTCTGACACTGCTGCTCTTTTCAGCTCTCACACTGCTTCTTTCATCAGCTGACACATGAAGACGCCCTGCATGCATACACCGCTGTCAGGTTGTGATGCAGAACTGAGTCAGGCCTGCAACATTGCATCCGGCCTTGAAGCAGTGCACAACATATGCATGAAGAGATCCACACTGTGGCACTTACTGCCAGGCAGGGCCTTCAGCAGGGCAGGATGACTCCCTAGCGTCCTGCCCTTGAGCAGGGCTGAGGCTGTTCAGAGTGTGCACCATATGTCTGGCCAACTGTTTAGACTTAACATCTCTACCCCACTTCTGTGTGTCACACATAATGCACAGACATCTATACTTGACATAAAGCATCGGTCACACACAATGCTATGCAACCTGCCACTAATCTCATCCTGGAGAGGTCAAAGGATCCTGGTCAGAGGCTGTTTATGGCATGCTATGTGATTTGGTCCTATCTTTATACAGGAGAGTGCAGAAAGCTGAGCCGTATAGATTGACAGGCGCAGCAGCTCCTCTTGCCATTCAGTCCAAGGAGCATGGACGCCAGCCTGGATCATTCATTGCAGGCTTTGTCAAGGGGGCTAGCGCGGCCCCCTTTGCTGTCTTTCCGGCTCCCAAGGTGCCTGCTAGCTACCAGCCAGTGCACAAGTTTGCTGGGCCTTTGCTCACAGGTACCACTATGCCGCCCTGGCCTTACATGCGTGTGTAGACGGCCTTAATTGTAACAGCAGGGTCTACTTCTTCATCCATACCGTAAGTAATAATGCAGAGGTTTGCAATCCTGTTGATCTTGCAACTCTGTGATCCTGCCAATGCCC